>Ga0207421_10000035_pt1 | contig 136516 bp, 104 predicted proteins | sample SodLakKL_010_SED_4_FD_187542 | JGI IMG/M metagenome (GOLD analysis project Ga0207421, IMG submission 187542) | Alkaline sediment microbial communities from Lake Tanatar, Kulunda Steppe, Russia - 8KL_010_SED (SPAdes) (version 2) | ecosystem: Environmental > Aquatic > Non-marine Saline and... | reverse complement strand
GAACATGACCGGACGGGCGTCAGGACACACAGGCGCATGATTAAAACCGGTCATGGAATTGCATGTGTCCACTTAATCAAAAATTTTAAACACATGAAATGATCATGACCAGCTGAAATCCGGACACACATGAGCATAATTAAAAACGGTCATGTCATTCTATCTGTCATTATAAATCGAAAATTTTAAACAGACGAACCGAAGGTCACGAAGTGCTATGCCCATAAGCGGACAGGTACACCGGAACACCGGCAGCTGTATTTATCGTTACAGATATGAAAGCGCGTATGGTACAACAACAATGGTCGGAGAACTATTCCGCGAAACAGGAACCAAAACCAGTATTCCTATGAAAGCTCAAATGTTATCCATCAAAACTATTCTGGCAGGACTCATTATTTACCTGATCGCGGCACCAGGCGCCATAGCGCAGGACCGCGCCCATGACGACATCCGCGTAAGTCCAAACGCCGTTGTTTCCCAGACCATAGGAACCACCGAAGTTACGATAACCTACGGCAGACCGGCTGTCCGCGATCGGGACATCTTCGGCGAACTCGTCCCGTTTGACGAAATATGGCGGACCGGCGCCGATGAGGCTACCACCATCACGCTTTCTGATGATGTCAAAGTTGAGGGCGAGCCTCTTGAAGCCGGTACGTACAGCCTGTTTACCATCCCGCAGGAAGAGGGACCCTGGACGGTAATCTTCAATCAGGTGGCCGATCAGTGGGGCGCCTATAACTACAATCCGGATGAAGATGCCTTGCGTGTCCGGGTTGAACCCGAAGAAACATTCCACATGGAGCAGATGATGTTTTACTTTGAAGATATCGCCGAAGATTCGGGGAAACTGATGCTGCATTGGGATGATGTCAAATTCGGCTTCCGGATTGACGAGTCCTGAAACCGGCACGTGATCCTCGTCAAATACATATTTGCATGGTTCGGGATGATGATCCTGGCGATCCTGAACGGAATCGCCAGGGATGCTTTATATCTCCCGCTAATGTCAGCATCTGCCGCCTATCAGATTTCCACCGTCATCCTGTTGCTTCTGTTTTCCGTTTACTTCCGGGTACTCACTGTCCGGTGGCCGCTGGCCTCTGCAAATCAGGCCCGGGCGGTTGGCGGTATCTGGCTGCTTATGACGCTTGCATTTGAAACCGGCTTGGGACGCTATGCAACCGGATTATCCTGGCAGGAAATAATGCAGAGCTATAACATTTCCGATGGCAATTTGTGGGTGCTGGTACCGGTCTGGGTATTCATCGGGCCGTATCTGTTTTTCAGGATTCAGGCTCGGACTCAAGCTTCCCGCCGCGCACCGTAGCGCCAATCACCAAAGCCGCCGCTATCACCACCACATTTTTGATGATATACTGGCCATCCATGGTCAGGACCAGGGGAAATCCGTCAAACACGACATAAGGAAGAATTACAATCGGTGAAAAGGTGCCGATCATCTGCACATAAAGCATCAGAATGGTAAACCGCATGTACTTGCGGACGAACATGCCGATTCCGATCAGACACTCCCAGACAGCCAGCAACGGCAGCCCGATTGCGGCCGGGATGATGCCGAATGTAAGGATTTCGATGGAGCTGCCGGCAAGCTGCTCGGCCGGACTGGCACCGGGAAAGAATTTCAACGCTCCGAACCAGACGAATATCAGGCCGATGCTGATCCGCAGAAGGAAAATTCCGTTTCTGGCCATCCACCGGGTGACTGACTGGTCGATGTGGTCGTACTGATTGAGAAGGCGGGAAAAAATGGGCATAAATTTTGGCCGAAGTGTAATTTTATAGCGATGACATTATGTGATGGCATTGAGCTATAATTACACCTCCATCGGGCTGCAGCGTTCCCGTCATCCGGACGATGGCATTGTGCCATCATAATATTTAAGCGCCTCCCGCAGCTTTCCTGCAAATTTCCGGCGAAACCAGTCCGGACTCACAACTTCCATCTGCTGCAAATGCATCATCAGCTTTTGTTCAAACTCAAAATTCGGAACTACCCGGAAGCGTATCAGCCAGTGTGATTCTCCCCTTTCCAGAACTGCTTGAGATTCGTGAACTGGCAGCGTTTCGAGGTATTTTCCGGTAAGTGCCGTACAGCGGATGGTGACGGTGACCGGATCCCCGGCATCATAATTGAGTCCCACCGTGTTGCGGTATTTATCCCTGATGTACGTATCGCTGGTTCGCTCAAATGTTTCCGGCAGGATATCCAGTCGTGAAATACGATCGAGGCCGTAATTTTTGGGCTCTTTTTGACCTTCCGGAATTCCGACAAGGTACCATCGATACTGATACTCCAGCAGGAAGTAGGGCTGAAATATGACGTTTGATGGCTTGTCCCGGTCAAACTTCTGATGCGTGAACCCGACAAGCCGCCGGTCGTGGATCGCTCGCAGCAGCGGTTTGATGTACTCCCTGCCGGCAAACAGATGAACCGAATCGAATTGCAGATACTGCATGCTTTCGCGGCTTGACCGCAGCGAGTCAGTCAGGATATCCGCCGTCCGTACCATTCCCATGAACCTCAGGAAAGAGTTCACATCCAGACTTTTTTCCCGGTTGATGACGTATCCTTTTTTCCGTCGGTCGTATTCTATTTCGATACCGTACTCGTTGCGGATGTGCTGAATATCGCGCTGAAGTGTCCGGCCGGAAATGTGAATATCGTGCTCATTGAGGAAAGCCCTGAGCTCATCGAACGAAGGGTACCAGTCGTTGCTTATCTTCTCGGTTAGAAGCAAGTAGCGTTTTACCATGATGGTGCTGATGATTAGTAAGAAATAGTTGTTTCTCAGAAATAGTTGATTACCGCATGACGATGGAGGCAATATAGCAACCTGATATCTCATAATCATGCAGAATCCGCTGCGGGCAACTCCTCTTCTCAGAAGATGACAAGGCAACCGGACGGCTTGCATCAGGAGCTGCCCGAGCGGCCGCGCCCTTCGTTGCGGTCTCCCTTCTAAACTCTATTGAAATATACCATCCTGATGCGACAACCAGTGTCGTAGTTGAATGACGGCAGATGGTTTCAATGAAATTGGATAAATAAAGCGTCTCTCAGCAGGAATTTAACTGCCTGCCTCTCCGTACATCTTGTCGACAATGACCATATGCGGCAGAGTCAGTACGCTGATGAGAATAAACATGAGAGCAATGAACTGCTCTTCCATACCAAATGCATGATTTACAGCGGCAAGAAGTGCGAGGCCGGCAAGGGAGATGAGCGTAAAGGGAGCGGCCGATTTGTAGAACTGTAAAAGCGACATAGGTTCGTTTTGTTCGCCAAGATAACGCTGCATCTCGAATACATGTCCGGCAGAGTGCCATAGTGCAAAATAAACAGCAAAACCGATCATTGGGCCGGTAAATAAAAAAAGAGCCGTCAGAAGCAGACTGTCGGCGAGAAAACGCATTCCGTTTTGAAGCCTGTTGGTTAGCCAGGCATAAAAAAAGACCGAACCATAGATCACTGTCACAAAAGACAACATGACACCGGCATCCGGAAGCAGGTGTGATATCGCTGCAGCATCCGTATTCACTGCCTTTGCCATAATGGGGTAGCTCACCGTCGTGTCAGAGAATACGATCAGTCCGATGATGAAAAGTCCGCGGGTAATGTACCAGGTGAATCCACTTGATTCATGCGTAAGAAAATCCTCCATATCAGCCTGGCCGAAGTGATAGATGGAAATGGCAAAGAAGAAGAGCAGTCCGAGCACAGGCTGGATGAGCCAGAGTCCGCCAACAAGTATCATCAGTCCGAAATACATACCATAGAACAGCGCCCGGCCGCGCCATGATGCGTCCAGTCCGTAGATTTTTTCGGCCATAATGTGGTCAATGGCACCGTGCGGTATCCCAACAAGCACCACGGATGCAAGTACGATCCAGAGACTCCAGTTTGCTGCCGTATCTGAAAACAGGCTGCTGAACAGGATCATGACAATGGTTACCAGGACAACGGACCAGACCATCACTTTGGATGAATGCCTCATAGATATGAATCTTTTATACAGGAATCAGAAGGAGCTGCCACATGACTTTGAAACAAAACAAATCATTGCCGGAATCATTCCCGAAGACATTCCCGGATACATTTCCGGGACAGCCTGCCTGTTTTTTCCGGATAAAAAAATCCCTTGACAGGAAAACCAGCACAACTCTCTGCACCTTAATCAATTGTAAAAAAACCAAGCTTGTAACGACGGAAATCATTCAAAAAAACATGACTCAGGTCAAACTTTTTTAAAAAAAACTCGGTTTTGGGGCATGCTGTAAAAAAATCAGTTTTTTTTAAATCCTAACCAAAAGGAGAGTTTATGGATAATTTGATGTCCCTGGGCAACGCCACTTTCGAAAATTATGTGGGCATTGATTCAGGATATACCGAAATGGCTTACCAGATGTCAGCGCACGTCCTGACTGTCGGTTTTGCCATTATGCTGGCGGCATTGCTCTATTTCGTACTCACAATGAAGACGGTAGCTCCGAAATACCGGATTTCATCGGTTCTTTCAGTTGTGGTTATGGTTTCTGCATTCCTTCTGCTGATGATTCAGCAGCAGAACTGGACCAGTGCCTTTGTCTTTGATTCAGATGCCGGACGCTACTTCCTGGGGTCAGAAACCGATCAGTTCAACAATGGTTACCGCTATCTGAACTGGCTCATCGATGTCCCCATGCTGCTGTTTCAGATCCTTTTTGTCGTTTCGCTGACCAGAAGCTCGTTCAGTTCGATAAGAAATCAGTTCTGGTTTTCAGGAACACTGATGATCCTCACAGGATATGTGGGCCAGTATTATGAATACACCAACCCAACACTCTTTTTTGTCTGGGGCTTTATATCCACACTGTTCTTCATCCACATTCTTGTGGTCATGAAAAAGGTAATCACCGAAGGTAAAGAAGGAGCGCCGCCGAAAGTACAGAAATATCTCAGCACGATCTGGGCTCTGTTCCTTTTCTCATGGATGCTGTACCCCGGCGCCTATCTGATGCCGTATCTGTTCAGCCTTGGTCTCGAACCTGCTTTGAGTGAAGCTGCTGTAGTCGGACGGCACATCACCTACACCGTGGCAGACGTCAGCTCCAAGGTAATCTACGGCATTCTGCTTACGCTGACGGCTCAGGAGATGAGCAAGGCGGACGGCTATGATTACGAAAAGCTTACCACAACAAGCTGATACAAAAAGCGGGTATCCTGCATTAACCGATTTGTTTTCTATGACATCAATTTGATTTCAACAGAGCTAACCCGGTTACCCGGTTTTTGAAAAAGCCTTGCCGATATTATCATCGGCAAGGCTTTTATTTTATATATCATTAAAACTTTACTTAAAGCAATTGTACTGATTGGCAACATAACCCTGCAAAGATCAGCACATAAAAAAACCCGACTCCGGATTACGAAATCAGGTTTTGTTTTCAATCTGATAAATCGGAACAGGCAATGATCATCAACTGATCGTCGGTATTGCTGCCTGTTCCCGACATCCGGCTTAAATCATACCTTGCATTAACCGGACGGTTATCGCTGGATCACAGTGGCTGAATTGCCATTTCCGAACTGCTCGATGATCACTGAATGGCCGCCTCCATACTGAGTTACGTCTGCCATATTGGACATTCCGTGCTGGTAAATATCCGCATGGGACCCGCCATTGCCGTCACCCCACAACTGGTTGACATTAGCCTGATTGCCTTCTCCAATCTGAGTTATTTCGGCATAATGGCTGCCTTCCTGATGGAGGTCAATCAGGTTATCATGCCCTTCCTGATGAAGCTCTGCATATGCCGCGAAAGTTTCAGCTCCTCCGGAAAATGGAGGCGGATTGGCATTGCCCGGGAAATTGCCGCCGGAAAAGGGCGGCGGATTGGCGTTGCCGGGATTTCCTGCCGAACCTTCGCCCGAAGCGCCACCGACCTGGGTCAGTGAAACAGCGTTGCCGGTTCCATCCTGATAAATATCAGCAAAGTGTGAACCCTCCTGAGTAACTGAAGCGACATTCTGCTCGCCTACCTGTTCGATGTGAGCAAACGATGATCCGTCACCGGCAGCTCCTCCACCCTGAAAAGCAAACGGACTGGAGTTGCCCGGCCAGTTCCCGTCACCACCACTGCTACCCTGACCGGAAACCTGTTCTACAAAGGCCTGATTGCCGGTACCAGCCTGCTCAATATGCACTTCATGACTGCCTTCCTGTGAAACACGGGCTTCATGAGACGCACCCATCTGTTCTATGTCCGCAACGTTATCATTCCCGATCTGTGTGATGAACGCGGAATGACCGGACCCGATTTGCTCGATCCCGATTTCATTTCCGTCACCAATTTGTTCGATCTCCGCCTCATTTCCATGCGGAGTAAACGCAAACAGCAACAGGGAGGTAAAAAGTGTGGACAGTGGTTTTTTCATTTTCGTTTGGTAAATATGAAATACTCAAAAGCTTGCAATAACTGCGGAACATCGGCAATTGCTTGACCACAGCGATTATGCATATGATCATTTTGATCACAAATAAACGACGAAAACCTTGTCCATTACAAGTTAAATTAGCTTAATTAAGATTGCCTAATCTGCGCCTGCAACTCAATTCGGTCATATTTTGAAATACAAAAAGGTTTTAACCGGCAACCCGCCAACGGATTAACACTTTCTAACAAAAAAATCTATTGACACAGCGCTGGATGCCGGAACATCGCCGTCATCTACTTAACAAGCGTTATTTTTTTCACATCGCTATAGCCTGCCGTCTGCATCCGCACCAGATAGACTCCCCCGGCCGGTGTCGTTTTCGGCCCGGACCCGCCAGTAGTAGATCGATTCCGACTCCAGATCGTTCAGAGTGATGGTGGTATCAGTAGTCACCGAGTCGATAACCAACGCATCAAAAGACTCGTCACCGGCCAGTTCAAATCCGTACTGCTCAACACCTGCCTGAGGGACATTCCAGGTAAATGTTACGGCATCGGGTTCAATAGGATCTTCGTCGCCCGGGTCAACCAACACGACTGGTCCGGGTTTTTCACAATACACCGATATCCCAGCATCATTGATGGTCCAGTCAAATTCATCTACAAGATGTTGCCGCTCTTCTGCCGAATGACAGTAATAAAGTCCTTCTGCACCCAGGATCACATCCGGCTGGACCTGCTGCTGAGCCCAACCGGCGAGTGTGTTATCGTAATTATCGACCGAGAGACCCGATCCGTCCAGCATGTTTTCCATGTCCTGGACATCCCTGACATCAAGATTGCCGATATCCTGGTCGAAGGAAACCGCCTCTGAGAACATTCCCGACATTGTTTCTACTTGCCCGGTATTCCAAAAACCAAAATCCTGATCAAAGGTTTCGGCACCTTTAAACATTTCGTTCATGTGTGTGACATTTCTGGTATCCCAATTGCTTATGTCTCCGTTAAATGATTCGGCTCCCATGAAAACCTCAAACATACTGGTGATTTCGGCTGTGTACCATCCGCCGATGTCCTGGTTGAACGAGTCAGCTCTTTTGAACATCCGGTTCATGGTCTCGACATTGCCGGTATCCCAGTGACCGATGTCACCATTGAAAGATTCAGCGTTCCGGAACATCCGGGTCATATCCGTAACCTGTGACAGGTCAGGCGCATCGGTAGCGGTAATACTCAGGTTTTCTGCACCCGGAAAAGCACTGTTCATGGTTGTCCATTCGATATCGCCCCACTGGGTGACATCCACAATTTTAAGCCTGTCACTTTCATGACTAAAATTGATTCTTCTGAAACCGTCGCCAATGCTTACCATATAGAATCCGGCCTCCGGAAATTCGATGGTGTGAGTACCGGAGCCGGTTTCACTACCGGAGTGACCTCCGTCTACCTCCCGCCAAATTTGCAGGCGATCTCTTTGGACCTGCACCCATTGTATCGGATAATCGATCCCCTGGCCCGGTATGGTTATCTCATTATCATCTGATTCACCCTCATTATCGGTTTTCCAGACGGTGATAAAGGGATCATCACTCTGTGCCTGTACTGTGTTAAAGCCCGTCCCCATAAAAAAAGAAAAATGTATAAAACAATGTAACTCAAACGCATGAAACCTCCGGTATTCGTTTCAATGTGACCCGAATTCCCTGTCTCCCTGACTCCCCTCTACAAAGATGATAGCAGGATGTGATGGCAATGCATAGTGAAGCCGTTATCTCGTCTCTGGTATGACTGTACCCGGGGACACATTATGGATAGCTGCTATTATTATTTGTGATATGCTTTAAGTCATTATTAATAATAATTTACAAATACTCAAAACCACAGCTATCCGGTACGTCCCCGGAGTGATGAGAAACAACAAAAAAAGGCCACCCGGCTATTACGGCCGGTGACCTTTTTAAATAATCAGACTGAATTTTTAAGATATATCAGAAGCTAACACCCACTTCAAGTATTACCCCCTGAAATGACGGGTCCTGCCCGACATCCACACTGGTAACAACTCCAGTGGTTCCTTCCTGGAAACCGGAAGCCGACTGGTAAACATACTCTCCTTTCAGAAGAATGTTATCCGTAATAAAGGTTCCGAAGCCGGCCTGAATCCGGGATACACTCCCATCATTGTCCGTAGTCATAAACTTGCTGTAATCAATGGCGCTGTATCGTCCGGCAAGGTAGAAGTTTTCATTCAGAAATTGACGTGTCTCTACAGAATAATAGCTCCACTCTTCCTCGCCTTCTTCATTAAAGTTATCGGGGTTAGGGCCTACGTCCGTAGCCATACCGAACAGAGCAGATATTCTGTTACCCTCAAACAGGTTGAATATGGCATTTGCCTCCCATGCAGTAGTTTCCTGCCCGACACCGGGTCGTCCCTGACCGGGTCCTTCACCGGCTCCCGAGCCATCATTATTCAGGTTCCATGTTGCTCCGTAGGATGAACCATGACGCTCTCTGCGGAAAAGGTTAGTACCTCTTAACACGCCTGCATCATGGTTAACGGTATAGAAAGATCCGGAGAGATATACGCCGTCAATCATGTCCAGCCACGCTTTGGTTCGGAAGCTGTAACTCCGGGCATCCTGAAAATCCTGCTCAGGAGCACCGATTCCACCACCAACCATCAGTCCATAACCGGGGCCTTTATGATAAATTTCCATACCCGGTTCGGCTCCTAACGGGGAAAGAACAGGGTTGCCCACCAATGGATTTCTGTGAGCATCAGCATTAATGGTTCTTGTGAACTGGTGTTCACCAAAGTTGACAAAAAAGTTACCTGCTTTAATGTCTATGTATTCAAGAACAGGGTTCAGGGCTGTTAAAAATGAATTCCCCGGGATATTCCGGATGTACATATACCCTTGGTTTCCCCACCACTGGCTTGGATGGCGCTGTGTAGCGAGGAGCCCGTCAAAAAACACATCGATATCATTGTCACCGATGGTCATGTTAAACTCCAGGTTTGCAAAGGATGTTTGCATACCGTGCAGATTTTCGTCCGGAGTAACCCAGTCACCATCATCCCAGACTCTGACATTGTCTTGTGAAAGAACCTGAACTCTTCCGACGGAATGCAAGCCAAGTGTAAATTGAAGATTATCTGTTGATCCTATTTCGATCCCTTTTCTGTCATATTCGGGTTTTTGCGCGTCAGCAGTATGAACAGACAATCCAACCAGAAATGTCACTGTTATGATCGTTACGATTATTTTTTTCATGGCATTCAATTAAATACTTTAGTTGTAATTTTTATAAGCAGTTACAGGCTTCCCACTGCCGATCTAAAAATATGAGAGTAAATAGTATTATTTTGTAATACTTAATCTGATATCTTTGTAAGGGATTTCCCTACAGGCCTTTTGCTCCGGGATAAGAAACCGGCATCACCGGTCATTTACCGATGCAAAACCGCGAAAATATGGAGTCCAGAAGATCTTCGGTTGTGATCTCACCGGTTATGGCACCCAGTTCGTTGAGCGCCGCCCGCAGATCGATGGCAAGAAAGTCTCCGGTCATTCCGGCCTCGAGCCCCTGAAGCGCCTCCCGGACGTGATGCCGCGCTTTTTCGAGTCCGTCACGATGACGGCTGGACGTAACCATCAGCTTGCCGGTGTCGATCTCCCGGTTCTGCAAAACTTCGGCGCGCATCCGCTGCTTGAGCTCATCCATCCCCCTGCCGTCCCTGGCAGATACCACCATGTCACACCATTCCGGAACTCCGCCGTTGTCCGCTTCTGCACATGTCAGCAGATCCAGCTTGGTCCCCACTTTCAGCAGAGCCCTGCCTTTGGCCCGCTTCTCGATCCGTGCAAGCAGGCGCAGCTCTTCGTCATCAACCGGCTCGGATATGTCTTTAAGATAGATGATCAGATCGGCCCGGGTCACTGCCGATTCGGATCGCCTGACACCCTCCGACTCGATTTCGTCTGCCGTCTCCCGCAATCCGGCCGTGTCGGTCAGCGTGAAGGTGAGTCCGTCGTAGCTCCATTCCGCATCGATGACATCGCGGGTGGTGCCCGCCGTTGCCGACACAATTGCCCGTTCTTTGCCCATCAGCGTATTCAGCAGGGTGGACTTGCCGGCATTCGGACGGCCCACGAATACCGTCTGCACCCCGTGCCGCACCAGCCGGCCCGATTCATATGTCTCAAGCAACCGTCCCAGCTCGCTGTCCACATCCCGAAGCAGTCCGCTCAATTGTTCCTTGTTGGCAAACTCGACATCCTCCTCGATGAAATCCAGTTCAAGCTCCACCATCGCAGTGGCATCGATGATCTGCTGCCGGAAGGCCTTCACGTGCCTGCCAAGCTCACCCTCAAGCTGCTGTCCGGCCGCCTCAACCGCTTTCCGGCTGCGCGCGTGGATCATATCCGCCACCGCTTCGGCCTGTGACAACTCCATCTTGCCGTTCAGAAACGCACGCTGTGTAAACTCCCCCGGGTCGGCATGACGCACATCCTGCCGCAGTATCGCCTCCAGCACCTCCTGGGTCACCAGTACACCGCCGTGGCACGATATTTCGATTGTATCCTCCCCGGTATAAGATCGCGGCGACCGAAATATCGTTGCAACAACCTCGTCAATCATCCGGTCTCCATCTGCAATGCGTCCAAAATGAGCCGTATGCGTGGGCTGTCCGGACAGCTTTTTCCCCCGGAAAATCCGGGACACCTTTTCGATGGCCTGCTCACCGGATACTCGTATCACCGAAATACCGGCTTCGCCCAGCGCTGTGGCGATGGCGGCAATGGCCGGTTTCTGGCTGATGTCCGGTTTTTGGGATTCGGTCACTTGCGTCATGGATTCGAAATGATCATACGGATAACTCAGAAACAAACAATACATTTTTACAAACAATGTAAGGTCACGAAAAATACGGAGCAGTCCAATACCCGCAAAACGGCCCGGAACTGATCTCCCGCATATGCGAATATGCGCCGGATTTTGTAACTTTCCATATGTAAAAAACGGTCATACAGGTATTATTTGTTGTTTTATATCTCTGTCCATAAAGCAAACCGGCCAGTTCCACCCACCGGAAACCATACTGACTGCAAACAAAAGCACAAAATCTGTTGACACATGGCTGAATTCGAAAAAACGGTAAATGATGCCGAGTCCAGAATCATCACCCGTACAACCAGCCCATGGCAGGATATCGAAATCCGGTATCATGAAAAGTTCGGGCACCAACTCATTATAGATAAGGACCTGCAGATATCCGAATCGGACAGGTCCTACAACGTAGCCATGGTCAGTCCGCTTGTCATGCTGGGCACGTTCGGACGCGTCGCCATACTGGGCGGCGGTGACGGCGGCGTCCTGCACGAACTTCTCGAGATCGACCGCCAGCAGTCCAGAGCACTGGAAAAAGCGGTAATGATCGATATAGATGAGGAGGTCATGCGTTTGTCGCGCAAATATCTGCCCGGCCTGTGCGGAGATGCGTTCGCCCATCCCAAAGCCGAGGTGATTGCCGGTGATGTATTTGAGTACATCGATTCTCAGGATCAGCTTGACGGTGTGATTTACGATCTCACTATCGATCCGGTCAGAGAGGGGCAGACCCGCGCGGAGTTTCTCAGCGATCTGATGAAGAAGGTGGCGGACAGTCTTAAACCGGGCGGAATGCTCAATATGCAATGTTGCGGAACTCGTGCGTTTGATGAAGAGACAGGTATTGCACGCGATGACATTATGAGCGATATCGAAAACGCTCTGAAACCTCATTTCACAGATTTTGTTGAACAGCGGGTTTTCATACCATCTTTCCGTGAAGCGTGGACGTTCCTTGCCGGACGCAAGGTCTGAATTACCCGGCATCGACTGCGGGGATCAGCGGTCTTCCATGCACTTCCGGCATCCGCCAACCGGGATTTCCGGAATAATCCGTCCTGCCGTTCAATTGCTGCTTCTGGTTGCGGCTCTTGTTTTGGCACCGGAAGCCGGTGCCCAGCGCCATGCAGCACGTTCACTGATCATCAATCCGCTTCTTGACGACCGGAACCATCTGCCGGACATGGATGTCCGCGCTTTTCACACATTCGGAGGCTGGGCCGGGTTCGGAAATTTCCCGCTGAGCAGCGATGATCACCATCTGTGGTATCAGGATCTTGGTGGCTATGTGGAGCTCTGGCGTCAGGGTGACACTTCTTCCATGCTGCTGACCGGCCAGATCCAGTTCCTCGCCGACCCGCACAACGACATCAACTTCAATCCGAGGGCCATTTTCTGGGAAGAAGGACTTCTCTACACCACACGCCTCTCCCCCGGCTTTCTTCAGCTTGGCTTCATGCACCGCTGCAAGCACGACATCGACAACCTCGACATCGGCAGGGAGCGCTCACTCATTTTCAGCAGCATGATCCTGCGCTACCAGCACCTTGGAAGTCTGCTCAGGGAAGATGACCTTATGATGATGCTGGGATTTGAGCAGTATGTGATCACCTGGGACCGCCGAACACCCCGCGAACTTGAAGAGACCGGTCCGGACTGGAACGATCTTCAGAATATGGCCACCCTGCACATGCACTGGCATGCAAATCCGCAGGAGGAAAGTCTGTTCGCCGAAACCCGTCTGCAGCTCATTAATATGGAAGACCGGCTGCGGCTGAACCGTTCCGCTTCCGTCGGATGGCGGTTTCCCCGGAGCGGCGGTGAGTTCCGGCTTGTGCTCAGCTACGAATATCTCCACGACAGCGGCATCCCGGCCGAACCGGAAGAAGCGCATCTGCTGACACTCGGCATTCGCGCCAATTCTCCTTTCGTGTTCCGCTGATTGCACCCCGCAACCTGCCCGGCAGCGCGACTTACCCGACGGACGATATCCAATTTGTCCGGAATTGCCTGCCGTCACTTGTGAATAACCGCACATTCATTTATTATCCGCCTCTGAGCTTGCATTCTGAGCCGCGACACTGCCCGGGCACCCGGAGCGCTTGAAAAACTGCCACATCGCCGGATATTATCCGGCCGGACGAACATACGGAGGCTTTTGTGATCTTTTTTATTGTTGTGATCGGATACCTGATCCTGCTGATGTCCATCTCTATCTGGAAAAGCTTTCTGGTGAAAAACCAGGAGGACTTCATGGTGGCCGGACGGTCGGTTTCCACATCCAAGCTGGTCGGTACGCTCCTCTGCACCTGGATGGGATCGGGCAGTCTTCTGGCCGGAGCCGGACTCGCCGCCAACATCGGGTTCTCCGAGCTCTGGATGGCTGCCGGAGCCTGGGTTGCCATCGTCATCGTCTTCTTTCTCGCCGCCCGCGTGCGCCGCATCGCCGAATTCACCGTGCCCGACATCCTTGAGCTGCGGTACAACAAGTGGGCTCGCATACTGGGCACCATCGTCATCGTGATCGCCTATACTACCATCGTGGGGTACCAGTTCCGCGCGGGCGGATTTGTCCTGGACCTGGTCGCCGGTGTTCCCGAATGGCAGGGTGTGCTGCTGACCGCAGGGTTCATCGTCACCTTCACCGCTTTTGCCGGCATGCTTTCCATCGTCTCGGTGGATATCATCAACGGTGCGGTAATTACTGCGGCAGTCATCATCGCCGTCCCGCTGGTCTACATCAACATCGGCGGCGCCGAGCATCTGACCACCACGCTGGATCCATCCTACTTTACCATTTTCGGTGAAAACAATTTCTGGTGGGCGATGGGGATCTTTCTGCCGACGTTCTTCCTGCTGCTGGGCGAGTCCAACATGTATCAGAAGTTCTTTTCTGCCCGGAATGAAAAATCCGCCAAAACCGCCGTTATGTGGTGGGTCGTGGGCACCATCATTGTGGAAACGGCCCTTGCCTCGCTGGCCATCTTTGCCTTCAGCCACTTCAACGCACTGCCGTCCGCTTCCGAATTTTTCCTCTCCAGCGGCGAATCAGAGCGGATCATCCTGCACACGGCCCGGTACGGCTCCGAAGTCGGTCTGCCCCTGATCGTCGGACTGCTGCTGATCATGGCCTCCGTCGCCATCATCACCTCGACCGGGAACAGTTTCCTGCTGACGCCATCCACCAACCTGACCCGCGACATTTATCAGCGGTTTATCAATCCGCATGCCGACGGCAAGATGATCGTTATCATCCAGCGGATGGCGGTAGTACTTCTCGGGATTCTGGCCTGGCTGCTGCTTACCCAGTTCGAGACGATCCTGGCGATGGCGCTTACGGCCTACACGATGGTGGGGGCGGGACTCACTCCCGCGCTGCTGGCCGCTTTCCTCTGGAAACGCGTGACCGTTGCCGGCGGTGTCTCATCCATTGCTACCGGGATGGGCGTCACGCTTTTCATCACCGTGGCCAATTCCATCCTGGTCAGTACAACCGGCGAGCAGCTGCTCAACGAGCAGTACATCATTCTGCCGGCGGCATCAGCATCCATTCTGGTGCTGATCGTGGTATCGCTGCTTACCCCGCCCGATCCAAAGGAAAAGTGGGGCCGGTTCTACACTACGGAAAAGTCCCTGGATGAGGCCATGCAGAAGGTAAAAAAGTAACCCAGTGCCATTTCCACCGGTGCCGCATCACATCGACCGATAAGGTGCTGTCTTAACGTTTCCTGATCGGGAGCAGTCATCGGATTCTTCGCCCGGCGGCACCCCGGAAACGAATTGTCGTTTTTTGTGCGGGTCACTTTGGGCAGGGCTGGCTTTTGGTTAATTTACAGCTGAAATAATTCATTGAAAAAAGCCAAACCTTACCATGACATTACGCATACTGCGCATCGCTCTTATTATTATCATTCCGCTGATTCTGCTGATGATCTTCTCCAGCTGGATTATGGAGTGGGTCTGGCTGCGCGAGCTGGGCTACGCCGATATTTTCCGCGTGCTTAAATCCACACAGGTAATGATGTTTCTGGGGGCGTTTCTGCTCTCCGGAATTTATCTGATGATCAATTTCCGGTTTCTGGCCCGGCAGCTTCAAAACTCCCGGCTGGTCACCACCATCATCGGCAGCCTCAACATTGCCATTCCCGCAGACCGCCAGTACAAATGGCTGCGCCGCGCATTCACCGCCGGATCACTGATCATCGCCTTCATTTTTGCCCTGGCGATCATGCTGCGGTGGGATGACGCCCTGCGGTTCTTCTACGCCCAGCCATTCGGCGCTGTTGATCCCGTTTTCGGCCGCGAAATCAGCTTCTACATGTTTCAGCTGCCGCTGATTTCCACCATTCAGGGATCGATCACCGCGCTGGCCTTTTTTGTGACATTTCTGCTGGCCGTGATTTACTTTGCCACCGATATGATCAGTGCCCGGCCCAACGAGGGACTCCGGGCCGACCCGTCGGCGCTGATGCAGATCAAAATCAACGGTGCGATCTGGCTGCTCTTTCTCGGCTTCGGATTCTTTCTTTCCCGCTACGAACTGCTTTTCCGTGAGGACGGGGTGGTTTTCGGAGCCGGCTACACGCATGTGGCCATTGAACTTCCCGCATTGTGGATTGCATCCATACTGACCATTCTTCTGGCGGCGCTGCTCATTGCCAGCCGATGGGTGCGGATGAACAAGGTGCTCGCCGGTGTGGCCGTGCTGGTTGTTCTGTCACTTCTTTTCGGCCGGCTGATACTGCCTGCGGCCGTGCAGCAGTTCCGCGTCGACCCCAACGAACTTGAGGTAGAACGCCCTTACATCGAGCATAATATTGAAATGACCCGGCTTGCTTACGGTCTGGATAACGTACGGGAGATCGATTATTCAGCAGATGATACGCTGAAGGCAGGCGATATCCGGGAGAATCAGGAAATAATCGAAAACATCCGGCTCTGGGATCCCCGGCTGCTCATCCAGACCTACCGGCAGCTTCAGGAGATCCGTCCGTACTACCAGTTCAATACCATCGGCATCGACCGTTATCGCATCGACGGTGAGAAACAGCAGGTCATGCTGGCCGGCCGTGAACTGTCTCCGCGTCTGCCGGACGGATCCAACACCTGGGTAAACCGCCACCTGCAGTACACGCACGGATACGGCGTTGCCATGAGTCCGGTCAACCGTTCCAACCGCCAGGGCGAGCCCCTTATGCTGGCCCGTGACCTCCCTCCAGTCACCCATCCCGACATTCCCATCGACAATGCGGCTATCTACTATGGCAAGCAGAGCGTTGGATATCACATTGTGAACACCGGCACCGAAGAGCTGCATTATCCTGCCGGCGACGGCAATGTCTATCATCATTATTCCGGCAGCGGAGGCATCCCGTTCCGGAGCTGGTTCCACCGGCTGCTGTTCGCCTGGGAGCTCGGGGACATCAACATCCTGCTGTCCGACTACATTACACCCGAAAGCCGACTGCAGATCTGGCGCGGGGTGCAGGACCGCATTGAACGCATCGCTCCGTTCCTCCAGCTCGATGAGGACCCCTATCTGGTCGTTCATGACGGACGGCTGGTCTGGATTCAGGACGCCTATACCACATCCTCAAAATTCCCTTACTCCGAGCCTCAGGGAGATATCAATTACATGCGCAACCCGGTCAAAATTGTAGTGGATGCGTATGAGGGCTCGGTGGATTTTTATGTTGTGGATGAAACCGATCCGGTGATGGCCGTCTATCAGAATATCTTCCCGGATATATTCCAGCCGGCAGACCAGGTTCCCGAAGGTCTGGAAGAACATTTCCGCTACCCTGTCAACCTTTTCGAGGTGCAGATGCAGCAGTACACGCGCTATCACATGACCAATCCGCGCGTTTTCTATAATGACGAAGACCGCTGGCGGCGACCCTTTGAACAGTACGCCGGACAACGGACAGTCATGGAGCCCTACTATGTGCTTGGCCGGCTTCCCGGTGAAGAAACCGAAGAGCTGGAGTTCAAGCTTATCAGTCCGTTCACGCCCGAAGGCCGCAACAACATGATCGCCTGGATGGCGGCGCGATCCGATCCCGAACATTACGGTGAGCTGATCACATACCGTCTGCCCAAAGACCGCCTCATTTTCGGGCCGTCCCAGATCGAATCACGCATCGATCAGGATCCGGAAATTTCACGGCAGCTGGCGCTGTGGGACCAGCGCGGGTCCAGGGTCATTCGCGGCAACCTGCTGGTCGTGCCCGTCGCCAACTCCTTTATGTATGTCGAGCCGGTATTCCTGCTGGCTGACCGTGACGACATCCCGCAGCTTCAGCGCGTGATCGTGGCGGTCGGTGACGACATATCCATGCAACCAACCATCGAAACGGCGATGGTCGATCTGTTCGGCGAAGATGCCGATTTTCTTGAGCCGGAAGTTGCTCCTGAAGCGATACCGGATGATGAGGAGCTGCTGGCCGAAATGGAAGAGCCGCTTCCGGTTGAGGACCGGCCGGGCGCAGAACCGGGCGTTGCTGTTGATCCGGATGAACTGCAGCGAATCCGGTCGCTCTGGCAGGAAATGCGCCAGGCCATCAGTGACGGCGACTGGCGCCAGTACGGCGAGCTTATGGATGAACTGGACAACCTGCTCGAACCCTGATTATTCCGCATCAGAAGTTTTTTCATTATCAGACCTTTTTTCATTTTCAGATCTGATCTCACTAAATCACTGATACTTCTATGTCAGAATCACATGTCTTACCCGGGATGAATATCAAAAAGCTGCCCGCATACATATTTATCTGGCTGATGCCGGCAGCGCTGCTGTCCGGATGCGGCAATGACAGCGACTCGGTGCTCAGTTCGTTTCCGGAGCCGGAATCCTGGACACTCACCCAACTGGATGACGGAGTGGAGCTGATTCAACGCCACTATGATTCGCTGTTCGATGCGCCCCAGTTTATCCATGTCGTTTCAGTGACCCCGGATGCCGGTGACATCGGCCTTGGATTCTCGTCCGGCTACCTGTTCGATGACCTTCGCAAACCGGTGTCACGATACGGGGAGCGCCTCGGGGCCATTGCTGCCATCAATTCCGGTTTCGGACACGGCGGACCGGACTATGCCAATTCCGGAATACTCAAAATCGACGGTGAACTGCTGCCTTTTTTTGATGACGAACCCGACGAGCTCCATTTTGTCGGCAGTTCGGCTGTGGGTCTGGATGAGGACGGGATGCCTGTTTTCCGCACCAGGAACGGCGATGACTGGGACGACGAGTGGCCTGAAGTAGATCATGCCATGGCGGGCGGACACATGCTGGTTACCGGCGGATCGGTCTATCCCGTTGTCTATGACGAGTCCTACACGACCCATATCGAAGACCGCCATTCAGCCGTCAGACATCCCCGGACCGCCATCTGCCGCACCTATGGCGGACACACCCTTCTGATTGCCGCAGACGGACGCCACGATGGCGAGGCCGAAGGGCTTACCCTCAACGAACTCGCCCGTTTCATGCTGGATCTCGGATGTATGGACGGCATCAACCTCGACGGGGGCGGGTCAACTACCATGTGGACCGCTGCGAAAGGAGTGGTCAATCACCCCACTGACAATCAGGAGTTTGACCATGAAGGAGAGCGTGAGATCAAGACCGTGATCTATGTGAAATAGATGGCCTTTATGCCGCTATTGATTCACCTGCTGTTCAGGCTGCCGTCTGCCCCGGTTTCTATCAGTAAAATTTCCTTATTTCAAAAGAACCATCGTGCGCGACCGCATCATATCCCCGGTTGTCAGCCTGTAAATATAGGTGCCGCTGGACAGGTTCGTCCCGTCGAAAGTAACCTGATGCCGTCCCGCCGCCATCTGTTCATCGACCAGCAATGCCACCCGCCGTCCCAGAATGTCGAAAACCTCGAGCCGTACATCTGCGGCCTCCGGAAGGCGGAATCCGATTTCTGTTGAAGGATTGAACGGATTGGGGTAGTTTTGCTCCAACAAAAAATCCTCCGGCTTGTCCGTTGCAACTTCGGTTCCCGTAGGATTATACACCGCCCTGATGACTTCATGGGCATCAAGCCGGCCCCATCCGTAATACCGGTCCCAGGTCCCGTCACCATCGGCTTGCTCCGTCAGCAGATCTTTAACTTCCTGCGGTGACAAACCGGGATCCAGAGAAAGCATCATGGAAACCACACCGGCCACCATCGGGGCAGCCTGGGATGTTCCCGACCAGTACGTTCCACTTTCGGGATCCTGGCTCGATAAGGAAACAATCATATCCCCGGGGGCTACAAGATCGATATGATCTCCATAATTACTGCCGCCGCCCCAGCTGAACGGGCTGGCACGCTCTCCCCGGTTATTAATCGCACCGACCGACACCACTCCGTCGTACCCGGCCGGATAAAAGGTAACATCGTTGTCTTCATTCATCATGCAGGCGATGACATGGACACTCTCTGATAATGCATCTTCCACTGCCTGTCGCAGCAAGTTGCTCTCGCTGCTTCCTCCCACGCTCATATTCAGAACATCGGCGCCGTTATCCATCGCCCAGTAAATACCGTCAATCCACCAGGAATAAGAACCCTCATTGTTTTCATCCAGGATTTTCACGGGCATGATGGAGGCGTTCCAGTCCACCCCGGCCATCACGCCGTCGTTATCGCCGGTTGCAAGGGCGATACTCGCCACGCTGGTTCCGTGGCCGTGATCATCTGCCGTATTTGTGCTGTTACTGACAAAATTATATCCCGGCACAACGCGGTTGCCGAAATCCGGGACAGAATCGGGCTGACCGGAATCGAGAACAGCCAGCGTGACATCACTGCTTCCGGTCGTAATTTCCCATGCCGGAAGGATGTTGATGTCTATTCCGGCGACCCCATCCACTTCATCGATAGCCTGACCGGAATTTTCCAGCCCCCACTGCAGGTGAAATAACCGGTCGTTGGGGAATGCGTTTGTATTTGAGTTCTGTTTGCCGCTTCCTTTTCCCTTGAAGTCCGGCTCGGCATATATGATGTCATTGCGCTGCTGAAGCTGCCGGATCACCTCGTCGAGATCACGTGATTCAGCAATATACGCAACAAACATGCGGTCACGGGCAGGCAGTTCGTCAGAATTCACCTTCCGGTTCACCGAAGAGCGGACCATTTTCCGCATAGACTCCAGTCCGTAATCGCGAATCAGTGCTTCGGTTTCGGGCATGGATGCCGCTCTTTCCAGTGTGATGATACCATCAGGAAACGACTTCTGAAGTTCGGGTCCGGGCGCGATTTCTGAAATAACCGGACTCTGCGCTTCGAACAGGATCATAATCCGGTCAGGATGATGATCGCCCGCGCCGTTTTGTGCTTCTGCCGGCTGCCACAATACGAGCAGCATAAGTATTGAAATTGTCAAAATGGTCATAGGCCAAAATCTATCAGAAAAATATTCGAATTTATGTGACACCGGCGCTCCGGAAAACGGAAAGGCACCTGTTGCTGTCTGATTATACGTCCGGCAAGGCAAAAAGTCGGAAATGCCTGACTGCAAGATAATAAACACCTGCAAAACAGTCTTTGTTTTTTAAAAACCTTGAGGGTAACGGTCTGTTTTTACTTGTTCTGATGGAGCAGACCGGCCATCATCAACCAGAACGGAGACATATCCCTTCCTGCTGACCGAAGCTATTTTTTCATGATGATGAGCGCAAAACGGACGAATGTCTCGCCGGCGGGATACACGCCATGTTCCTCGGAAGGTTCGAGATAGATCCAGCTGCCCGGAGTCATATCCTGCTCATCATCCGGTGTTTTCAGAACACCCCGGCCATCGATGGTCTGAATCCAGACAGGAAACTTCGAGGTGTGCTCGTTCAACTCCTCTCCCGGAGCAAGGTGCATCATGACCATTGCCGTATGATCGTTTTTAAAAATTGTTTCACTGAGAATACCGCGCTCAGGTAAATTTTTTGGTTCGAATAATTCTGCTTCAAATCTTTTTGGCATAATAATTGTGCTATGTGTTCAGAGTTTTTGTATTTAAGACTATTTTATCTCAAAAATATATGAAATATTGCACCGTTGCAAGAAAAACTCTTTGATGCCGAAGTCAGGCGGACAAATTTCATACCGAACGGCGACCACGCCTGCACGTACAAGATCCGCCCACACGACCGCGACTCCGGCACTTCCCGCGATCCGGATGGCTGACTATCCGATGCTTCACAGCTTATTCGCTTCCGGCTGAATGGTATCGGCTTCGCCGCAACCGTTCTCCCGGAAAGTGTACATATAACGTTAATTGCCGGGCAGAGGCATTATTAAATATATTTAAGACACAATACTCTTAATTCCAGTTTCGTACTTACATACCCCGGCAGGTTGTACGCTCTGATATACAACAACATCATTGTCATCCCCTTGAATATTGACACCTTAATCACAATTAATCCAAACGTTTACAAAAATGAACACATCTGAATTGCATCAAACCACCGTAAGTGACATTGTCTGCTCAAACTACCATGCCGCCGGCGTGTTCCGGGAGTATGGTATTGATTTTTGCTGCGGAGGGGATATCACACTCCGGGAAGCATGTGAAAGGAAAGGAATCTCAACTGAGGAGGTATCCGGAAAACTTCTGGATGCACTGGAAAAAAGGGAAGCATCTGATGAACAATTTCAGGACTGGAGCCCGGGTTTGCTGATTGATTACATTGAAAGCAGGCATCACCGGTTTGTCCGTCAGAAAGTATATGAAATAGCAGATTATGCAAAAAAAGTGGCCCATGTTCATGGTCAGCGCCACCCGTGGAACATAACCATTTATCAGGATTTCCTGGAGCTCTCCGAGGACATGCTCGATCACCTGGAAGAAGAGGAAAAAAAGGTCTTTCCACTAATTCGAAAGATAGAAGAGATGAGCAATAAAGGAGCAGCAATTGATGCAGATACAGTAAAAAAGCTGCACGACGGACTGGAGCTGCTTCATGAAGATCATGAAGGTGCCGGCAACCTCATGGCTTCCATCAGACAAGCGAGCAATGGCTTTACTCCTCCCGATGATGCCTGCACTAAATACCGAATTCTTTACAAAAACCTGGCCGGATTTGAAGAGGATCTTCATAAACACGTGCATCTTGAAAAAAATCTTCTGTTCCGCAAAGCCCAGGCTTTGGTCTGAGGCTGTCCTGCTTTGACGGGTTATTATTGACGGTTTATTATGACCGGAAAGTGCAGAGATTCCACTGCATTCATTCAATCATTATATTATTCAGCTGAATGATAGTTTGATAATGATTAACTTGCTCATTGTCAACCTGGAATAAAAAATCACAACCATGCAAATCCGGTCATTCAAAAAACAGGTATACGAAGAGCTGGCTGATCTCACCAAAGCATTGGGACATCCGCTTCGGCTTGAGATTCTTGAGCTTCTGGCTCAGGGTCCCGCTTCTGTTGAATACATATCCGAACAAACCGGCAGCAGTATAGCCAGCACATCGCAACACCTTCAGAATCTGAAAAAAGTCCGTCTGGTGCGTGCGGAAAAGAGAGGAAAGTACAGCTACTACTACCTTGCCGGCAAACAGGTTTTCAGTGCCTGGAAGGGACTTCGCGACCTTGGTTTTACATTGAATTCCGAGATACGGCAACTCATGCAGGATTTGCACGAACAGCCATCCGCACTGGAACCTGTGAATGCAAAAGAGCTTCGTGAACGCATCCGAAACCGGGAGACGCTGCTGCTTGATGTCCGGCCAAGACAAGAGTTCGACGCCGGCCATATTGCCGATGCCGCCTCTATTCCGGTCGCTGAATTAAACGACCATCTTGATAAACTTCCGCGTGACCGCAAGATCATAGCCTATTGCCGCGGCCCGCTTTGTGCCATGTCGGATGATGCTGTTCGCATACTGCGGGACCACGGGTTTGATGCCGCGCGAATGGATATCGGCTATCCCGAATGGCAGAGTTACGATCTGCCTGTTGAATAGTATCTGCAAAAATCCCCTGCATTTCACTATAAACACCATCACTATGAACTTCAAAATCAGCCAAACGGATGAAGAATATTCTGATCATTATCAATGACGCTCCTTACGGAACTGAAAAAGCATACAATGCCATGCGTATAGCAAACCAGTTGGCTAAAGATCACAAAGAGAACATTCACGTACGCCTTTTCCTGATGGCAGATGCAGCACTCTGTGCTGTTGCGGGACAGGACACGCCGGAAGGATACTATAACATCGAGCGAATGCTCAAGCTTTCAGTTGCAAAAGGTGCAGAAATTGGAGTTTGCGGCACCTGTGCCAAGGCTCGTGGCATCGCCGAAAACAAATTTGTCAAAGGTGCAAAACTGAGCACAATGCCTGAACTGGGTAACTGGATTGCCGAAAGCGATCAGGTAATGACATTTTGAAACCCAACCTGGTCACAGATACACTGATGCATGATCACATTCGGTCATGATATTTCACTTCGTGACCTTCGGTTCATATGGCGATATAAATCCAAATATTTAAAACAGATGAAAGTACGAGACAGCGGCATGCCTGATGAACAGAACTGGTCTTCTCATTTTGATGTTGACAAAATTCTGGATGAGATGGAGGTAAGTTACAAGCTTCGGCATGTGGTGGAAATCGGTTTCGGATTCGGAACCTTTACAATACCCGCCGCAAAGCGCATCAGTGGAACCCTGCATGCGTTTGACATTGATCCTCAAATGAAACAACACCTGGATCACAGCATACAAATACATCAGACAGCCGGCACAAACCTTTCCGATAGCATCAAAACACATATACGTGACGCAATTGCAGAATCCACAGGACTACACGATAACGTCTCCGACTATGTCATGCTTTTTAATATCATGCATCATGAACATCCGGAAGAACTGCTCGGTGAGGCCCGGCGTATTTTGAAGCCCGGTGGACTTGCCGGCATCATTCATTGGCGCAGTGACATTCCCACACCCCGCGGCCCCGATTTATCTATTCGTCCAACCCCGGAGTATATCGTATCACAATTTCAAAAGTCGGGGTTCAGGGTTTTCAAAGGTCCTTTAGTACTGAAACCTTATCATTTTGGTGTATTGGGTAGAATAACTTGAGACATACATCTTTCGGGTCAACTCCTGCTCCCGGTCAAATTCTTACACTTAACCCGCACTGCCTTGCCGTTTCATAAACCGCGCTTGCATTCAACTGCATCACCCGGTGATCATACCCACAAACCGGGTCTGAAAAAAAACTGGAGACAGTTTGCACTGCTTGTTCTGATCAACGCTTTTGTCGGTGGCATGGTCGGACTCGAGCGCACCATTCTGCCTGAAATTGCCGAGTCTGACTTTGGCATTGCCGCCCGATCTGCGATTTTTTCATTTATTGTAGTCTTCGGAATCACCAAAGCACTGTCAAACTACTTTGCCGGTCGTTTTGCCCAGAAATTCGGGCGCAAGAACATGCTGGTGACCGGATGGTTGTTTGGCCTTCCCGTTCCCTTCATGCTGATGTTTGCTCCCGAATGGAGCTGGGTTGTAGCCGCCAATGTCCTGCTGGGCATCAATCAGGGACTGGCGTGGTCAGCTAATGTCATCATGAAAATTGACCTGGCCGGTGAAAAGGACCGGGGTCTTGCCATGGGGCTGAATGAGTTTGCCGGCTATCTGGCTGTGGCGGCCGTTGCCTTCCTGACGGGATGGATTGCTGCAGAATTCGGCCTGAGACCATATCCGTTTTACCTTGGTATCGCCCTGGCTGTGGCGGGACTCGGCATGTCTCTGTTCATCGTACGTGATACCGCTCCATTTGTCGCTTACGAGTCCGGAAATGACAGCCGCATCCGAAAGAAGAAAAACCTTTTCAGGGAAGTCACATGGGGCAACCGGAGTCTGATGGCTGTTTCTCAAGCCGGCATGATGACCAACTTCAAGGACGGCATGGCATGGGGCGTTTTTCCGATGTTTCTGGCGGCTTCCGGACTATCCATAAGTCAGATTGGTGTCATTGCAGCTGTATACCCTGCGTTCTGGGGAATACTGCAAATTTTTACCGGCAAATTATCCGATTATACCGGGCGCAGACATATGCTTTGGACCGGAATGCTGGTTCAGGGAATCAGTTTGCTGCTTTTTTCCGTACTTGAAAGCTACTCGGCATTCATTCTCGTGGCAGCACTCCTTGGAACTGGCACGGCTATGGTTTATCCAACCTTTCTCGCCGCTATTGCCGATCTCACACATCCGCAGGACCGCGCAGAAAGCGTTGGCGTCTTTCGCTTGTGGCGGGACGGAGGTTACGCCTTCGGAGCCATTTTTTCAGGTATTATTGCTGATATGTTTGATCTGCATTTTGTAATCTTCATCACCGGACTGCTTATTATAGCCTCCTCAATTTGGATGTTTTCAGGAATGAAAAAGTCACATTCAGAACGCCGCAACTGACACGTTATGCCGGCCACCACCGGCATCGGCATAGCTGCATTTTTTTCCTTGTTACCAGTAGAACAATCCGGCATAAATAATTATACTGACACATCGTTAGTTGTAAGTATGTTAAAGATATAATGATATCTTCTTCTGTTGCACAATCAATGACCGGCAGTTACCGTCAGTCCGGATCTGTAATGGCTTGCCGGCAACTGAAACCCGGCCGGTCATTGCCATCTTTTACTGAATCAATACTTCCGGATGACGTGATTATCCGGTTATATCACTCTTATGAAGACCTGCAATAATCAGCTCAAGATACCGGATCAGCGTTCGCGACAATCTCTTACCGGGTCAGAGTTCCTGACCCGGCAGCAGGATACCATTGCAACGCTCTCAGATTTCTTTCTGCGTCATGAGGAAGATGAAAGAGTTTACGGTATGCTTAGCCGGCTGGTCAGGGATGTCCTTCAGGTGGACGGATGCCTGGTTCTGCAGCGCATTCCGGAATCCAATCAGGTAAGGCTCTATTCCGCCTGCGGCTTCTGCGAAATGGACAAGCTGGAGACAACCAACTGGATCGAGAATCCACACCTGCAGACTACCATGGACAGCTCCGGGGTGATTGCGGTTTCGGACTTTTCCGAATCCGAAGTATACTATCCGCCCGATCGTGAATGTTTTCGCGAATTCCGGTCATCCATGAGCACCCGCATACCGGGTGAAGATAGTGCAAGCGGCGTTCTTGCCGTTTATGACCGCAATAAAAAAAACTTCCTGCAGCATGAACAGGATTTTCTGAAAACAATTGCGAACATGCTGGCCGGCAAACTTGCCAGGGATGCCAAGGACAGGGAGCTGAAAAAGAGCGAATCACGATCCAAAGCCATTCTGGACACCGCTGTTGACGGCATCATAACTATTGATGCCAACGGCAATATCGGATTGTTTAACAAGGCGGCACAGGAAGTTTTCGGATACAGGGAAGATGAGGTTATCGGTAAAAATGTCAGCATGCTCATGCCGGAACCGTTCCGGTCGGAACATGACCGGTATATTGAGCAGTACTCATCAACCGGACAAAATAGAATTATCGGCAGCAGCCGTGAAGTCACCGGCCTCCGCAAGGATGGTACCACATTCCCGCTCTATCTTGCCGTCAGTGAGTTTCACATCGACAACAAACGGCACTTCACCGGGATTGTCAGGGACATAACGGAACAGCGGAGCCTGGAACAGGAAGTCCTGAATACAAGTGACCATGAGCGCAGGCGCATCGGGCAGGATCTTCACGACGGACTGGGACAGATGCTCACCGGCATCGGGCTGATGAGTCAAAGCCTGAAAAACAGGCTGAAAAATGAGCATTCGGAAGCCGCGGAACAGGCCGAAGAAATTACACGTCTGATCAAAGATGCCGATCAATATGCGAGAAACCTGTCGCGCGGCCTGCTGCCGGTTGACTTTGAAGTCCGGGGACTTGTCACCTCTCTGGAACGGCTGGCACAAAATGCCGAAAGACTGTTTGGCGTTACCTGCACTTTCAAGGAAAAAAACGCCCCGGTTTTTCACGACAACTCCGCTGTAGAACATCTCTTCCGGATAGCCCAGGAAGCCATCAGCAATGCAGTGAAGCATGGACTTGCCGATAGTGTGCTGCTGGATCTCGATGCAGACAATCACGCTGCTGAACTTGGCATCTCCGATAACGGCAAGGGTTTTTCACCAAACTGGCAGGACAAAAAAGGTTCCGGCCTGGATATCATGCAGTTTCGTGCCCGGCTGATAGGCGCCACTCTTGACATTCAGCACTTTGATAACGGTACCCGTATTGTCTGCAAGATTCCGGCTTCGGAATCATCTTACAGTCTGGACAGTGCCGGTGCGGAAACCTCTTGAACGATCATCACTCAATGGCAATCATATGGGTCATAAAATAGTTTTGGTTGAGGACCACCCCATGATGCAAAAAGGGATGGAGATGACGCTTCAGACAGAGCCTGATTTTGAGGTTGCAGGCATGGTGTCCACAGCTGAAGAGGCCTTCGGACTGATCGAAGAGACCAGGCCTGATATCGCCGTTGTCGATATTTCTCTGCCTGGCATGAATGGCATTGAGCTCATACGGCATTTGCGTTCCGGTTATCCTGACCTGCGCATTCTTGTTGTTTCCCGGCATGAGGAGGAGTTGTTTGCCGAACGTGCCGTCAGGGCCGGAGCACAGGGTTATATCATGAAATTGCATGCCGGCGAACAGATTGTAGATGCCGTACGCCGTATTGCAAATGGCGGACTCTATCTCAGTGAAGCGGTAAGCCAGAAACTGCTAATGGGAATTTCATCCGCTTCAGATAACAAAAATGCCTCTCCGCTGGAACGACTTACTGACAGGGAACTGGAAATATTCCGGTTGATCGGCCGCGGGAAACCGGCCAAAGAAATTGCTAAACGCCTCAATATCTCCCCGAAAACCGTCGATACCTACAAATCGCGGATCAGTGAAAAGCTCAATATACCCGACAGGGCGTCGCTGCTTCAGCAGGCCATGCATTTTGTCAATGAGAAAGAGTTGTAGGATTTTTCACTACAAAACAACGCAGGAGATTTCCTACCTCATATTCAGGGTATAGCCTATTACCTGATAACGAATAAGTAAAGAAATTACAGTTGACTTCTTGTTGCCGGTACTCCTTACCGTGGTCAAAGGAAATCAGCTGAAGTTTCGGATGATTTTTCGTAGTTCGGAATAAACGCTCTCCTCTGACTACACGAATTTAACACATTAATCGGCAAAAAATTCGAAGCGATTATCAAGTTTTTTGAATTAAGTTTCTTAAACACTAAAAAGTATATTAACGTCTAATCTGACAGAGTTTACCTTAGGCTCTGTTTATAAATTTTTTCTTTATGCTTACAAACCGAATCACACCATATCTTCTCACCCTGCTGTTTTTCTTTGCAGCCGGACAGTTTACCCAGGCTTCCGCCCAGACATTCACCATCTCTGATGAATCACATATGTACATTTACGGATCGGCCAATGTTACCGACTGGGATGCTGAAGTGAAGACCATCAACGGTGAAATAACGATTAATAACCCGGAAGGTAAAGACTGGTCCGAGGCCGAAGCCTCCTGGTTTGAAAGCGTCACTGTCAGCATTCCGGTTGGTGATATTGATGCTGACTCCCGGCGTATGAACAGAAACATGCATGAGTATCTTAAAGAGGATGACTATCCCGAGATCACATACAATCTGGTTGAAGCCGAAGAACTTGCTTCACTTGACAATCCGGGGTATAAGCTCACGGTCAAGGGAAATATCAGTGCTGCCGGAGCATCACACGAAATTGTTCATGATGTTGAAATCGCTGAACAGGAAAACGGCAGACTAGTTATCAGCGGTTCGCAAGATCTGAAAATGTCTGATTTCGGTATCGAACCTCCTACAGCCATGCTTGGGTCCGTACGCGCACGTGATGAAATGACCATCGAATTTGAGCTGATTCTGGAAAAATAATCCCCGGGGACCTATGAGTACCTTGTCCGAACACACCCTGTGGACCAGGTCACTTTTACTGTCTGCATGCTTCCTGTTCTTCGCCTTTTCTGAAGATGTATCCGGACAGGTCTATTTCGAAACACACGTAGACAGTAAGTTGTGGCTTGAAGGGTCTTCTTCCGTTCACAGTTTTGACTGTGTGGCCATGTCCATAGAGGGTACGGCCTACATGGAAAATTACGGGACGATGCGTAAGGACCCGGATATTGCCGGACAGGCTCATGATGGAGGCGGACCCTACGTCGAAACCTCATCTGCTGCCACACCAGCGCATCTGGCAGGCAATGCCGGAAGCGGTAACAGCAATGAAGGTTCACGGACGGACAATCACGCTTCCGGGGAAAGCGCCGGTTCCGGCGATCAGCCCGGGCTGAATGTCAATCTGAAAGTCCCGATTGAAAGTTTCGACTGCGGCAGGTCCCGCATGAACCGTGACATGTATGAGGCTTTGAAATCAGATGAATACGAATACATAACATTTGATTTTGAGAAGGCTGATCCAATCGAAGAGAACGGGTCCAAACCTGACTCACTTTTTGCCGGTGATTTCCGGGCTTACACCATTGAAGGTACACTGAATGTTGCCGGTGTCGATCGCAAGATCACCCTGATTACACAGGGGCGTTCGGAAGGGGACGGCAGATACCGGGTAAAAGGGCACAAAGAGATTTCCATGCATGATTTTGACATTGAACCGCCTACAGCACTTGGTGGACTGATCCGCGCTCATGAAGACCTTACTGTCTTTTTCGATCTCATTGTTCTGGCAAAGCAGGATAATCACTGACTTCAATTTCAGAAACCAAAAGCCCGGTTCACATGTTTCTAAAAAATGCTTTTTACTTTTAGTGACGCTGATCGCCGCAAACTTATGCGAAACCAAACTCAAAAAGTGATTATACTGCATCTGATACATGTTTCAGATGCAAATAATGTGATCTGCAACATACAATGAAAGATGTAATAACCGATATATTACAACAGGCCCGCCGAGCCCCGTCCGTTCTGAACTCTCAGCCGTGGAGATTTCGCGTATGCGGGAACACCATTGAGCTGTATCTGAACAAAATTCCGGAGCTTGAACCGGTTGATCCGCACGGACGGCTTCAGCTTGCCAGTTGCGGCACATTCATTTCACATTTGTCCCATGCCATCCGGGAAAAAGGGTGGATGCAAAAAACAAGCTATTTTCCAAGATTCGAAGAAGAAAACCTTGTTGCTTTTATTAAGCTTAAGGGTCCCGGCGATCTTACAGATACTGAACAGGCACCAACTTCCCAAAAACGCTGCATCGAAAAAATCCAGCAGGATATAACACGTATTGCCCGTCAAAAGGATACCGAGCTGACGGTTCAAAATGATGATGAAAACCTGCGTTTCGAAAAATACTTCAGATCGAACTGCGCCAAAAAGCTGGATACTGAGTATTTCCGAAATAGTCTGAATTTACTGCTCCGGTCAGAATCCGATTCCGACACCATCTATGAAGATGAAGTGATACTGTCCGACAGCTTTTTCAATAATTCTTTTACCGCAGGCAGTGGTTCCGGGATTCCGGAAGAATTAAAACACAGGTACTTTATACTGTACACCAGGACCGATAACCGGTACAATTGGCTGCGATCAGGCGAAGTGCTCGGAAACATGATGATACATCTCAGGCAATGTGAGGATGCAGGTATGATGGCGCTGCCTGTAATCAGCACCGATTGCTGCAGGAAATGGATCAGAGAGCAGATCAACCTTCCCGGTCACCCGCAATTTGTGTTGAAGATGCATCCGGTTAAACCAAGGGAGCATATGCAAAAACGACCCTTGCAGGAACTCATCAAACAGGGTTTCTGAGACAGCCACGGCATGTTCAGCACGTATAAATGCCAGCCCGTCCACTGAATTGCAAATTTTTCACGCCAGGGGATGTCACCACCGCTCCTTTACACCCTGTTAATTCAGAGCTTATCTCTTATCCTGTGAAATTGTTATAACTCGTTGAAGTGAAATTATTTCAGGCTTATGCTTGTTTTAAAGACAACGCTGTAAAAGAGTTATTATCTGCATCCAGATAACTTTCATAATCTTGCTCAAGAATCATACATTTCACCCGGAAAGCTATTTTCCCATGAACAAAATACTTACACCCGTCACCCTTTCCGTGATTCTTGGTCTGCTTGTATTTTCAGCCTGCAATAGCGAAACTGACGTCTCTGATGAAACCGACGCGACTTCAGTCACGATAGCTTCCGCGGAATACAGAGATCTATCACACAGGGTCCGGACATCTGCCAAAGTGGAGCCCTATCAACGGGTGTTTGTCGCCTCCCAAATTTCCGGGCTGGTCCGGCAAGTCTATTTTGAGGAAGGCGATCATGTTCAGGAAGGAGATGTCATGGCTGAAATCGATACCAGGCTTCAGCAGATCGAATTAAATCGTGCCCAAATAGTACTCGCTGAATCGGAAACAAACTATGAAAGGTCCAGGCAGCTTTACGAACGTGAGGCCATAAGCGAGTCAGAATACCTTGCTGACAAACGGGAATTTGAACTGGCTGAAAATGAAGTGGAAAGACTGGAACAACTTATCGACTACAGCTACATTACCGCACCCAAAAATGCCGTTGTAACGTCCCGTGATGTGGAAATTGGAAACAGTGTATCAGAAAATGAGCAGATTTTTGAAATTGTCGACATGAACAACCTTGTGATCAGACCCGGTATCTCGGAGATGGATTTGTCAGGCGTTGAACAGGGGCAAACCATTGATGTTACTCTTGATGTGTATCCAGACCACAAGTTTGAAAGCCAGGTCCGGCGTATTTTCCCTGATGTCGATGCTGATTCCAGGCTCTTTACAGTAGAACTTCAGGTGAAGCACTCTGATGAAGACCCGGTCATTCGTCCCGGCTATCTTGCCCGGGTTTCTTTTTCCGCAGACCATCAGGACCCGGCCCTTACAGTGCCGACAAGCGCTATTGCAGAACGGGATAATGAGACCGTTGTATTCCTGATTGATGAAAATCAAACGACGGTTACGGCTGCTTCTGTCGAAACGGGAGTCCGGCGTGACGGGTGGACCCATATCATCTCCGGTATTGAAGAAAATGATACTGTTGCAGCTGCCAACATAGATGCGCTTGACGATGGTTCTGCCGTTTCCGTTGTCGGAGAGTTTCGCAGATCAGGCTTCCGCGACTGACAAACCACTCTTATCCGGCATTAAATAAAAGCGCTGATTTATAATTTATTTATTTCTGACCCGAATGATATCATAACAGATCTTCGCCCGATATTGTTAGCTATATGACCGACTCTCAAAACAAACCCGGCAGCAACTTTCAGCACAGTGGTCTACCATCCATAGCCATCCGGCGACCGGTTGCCACACTCTCGCTGACTGCTGTTATTCTGGTACTGGGCCTTTTGTTTTCCGGACGACTACCCGTAGATTTGCTCCCACAGGCAGACTATCCCCACATAAGAGTAGTAGTTAATTACCCGGGGGTAACTCCGGAAGTCATCGAAGAACAGGTCACCCGACCACTGGAACGCAACCTTGCTGCAACTGAAAACCTGACGGAGCTGCATGGACGGGCATCTGAGGGCCGCAGTTATATTGAAATGTTCTTCGATTATGAAACAGATATTGACATTGCACTTCAGGATGCTTCCCGCCAGCTGGAACGTGCCCGGACCGAACTGCCTGATGGCATAGACCCGCCTCGTATCATGAAAATGGATCCGTCACAGGATCCGGTATTTGAGCTTGCCATCAGCTCCCCTGTCCGTGATCCCATTGAAGTACGGGACTGGGTAGATCAGCAACTGGCTCCTCAGCTGCTCTCGGTTCCCGGGGTTGGAACTATTGATATAGGAGGCGGGAAGGAGCGGGAAATGGACGTGGTGCTGGACCCGGAGCGGCTTCGCTCATACAGGCTGAACTTGCCCGACATCAGTGAATTACTGGAAGGCAGAAGTGTGGACAGAGCAGCCGGAAACATCACCTCTCCGGATTACGACATCATGGGGCGTATCGAGACGCGGTACCGGACAGAAGATGATGTCCGCAATACCCGGGTTAATATCGGCGGTATGAACCGGCGCATCAGCTTGTCTGATATAGCTGATATCAGTGACAGCCACCGCGAACAACGGTTATTTGCCCGGTTGAACGGAGATGATGCCGTTCAGATCTCCATCATGAAACAGCCGCTGGCCAACACATCGGCTACCATTGCCAATGTTAAATCACAACTTGAAGAGCTGAGGGCATCGGGCTTTATCACACCCGATCTTGAATACCATGTTATTCGGGATGAATCTTTTTTCATTGATGCCTCATTGCGCTCAGTCAGTATTGCAGCCATTATTGGCGGACTTCTGGCTATTTCAGTTATCCTTTTTTTCATCGGAAGCATCCGCAGATCTTTTATTGTCATACTCTCACTCCCCGTCGCTGTTATTGCCACTTTTTTACTCATGGCGATGAGCGGACTAACACTCAATGTCATGAGCCTCGGCGGCCTTGCTTTGGGTGTCGGACTGCTGATTGACAATTCGATCGTCATGCTGGAAAATATTTTCCGAAGACAAAATGAGGAGGGTGACTCCGCTGTCCAGGCTGCCCATAACGGCGCCAAAGAGGTAATCTCTGCCGTTACTGCAGGTACATTGACAAATCTCGCTGCAGTTTTACCTTTTTTGCTTGTCACAGGTCTGGCCGCACTGCTGTTTCGTGAATTGATTCTGACCATCTCTTTTGCCATACTTGCCTCCCTGCTGGCTGCCGTAACTCTTGTCCCCACACTTTCAGCACAATTCGCCGGACGCTCCGGAAACAGCGGGCTCAGCCGATCCCTCCCCGTCAGGCTATTTCATTCCGGTTTTCTGCGGGTTAGGAATCACTATACCACCTCACTTAAATGGCTCATCAGACGCCGGTTTTGGCTGATTACCTTTGCTTTGATTCTTCTTGGCGGCAGCATATATATTATTCGCGGACTCGGCACCGAATTTTTACCTCCTGTTGATGACGGCCGTATCACCATGCGCTTTGTGTTGCCAGCAGGAACTTCTGTTGATCCTACTTATGAAGCTTCAGAAATCATAGAAGACGCTATCCGGGATATGCCCCACGTGGAAACTGTTTACATGACGGTAGGCGGGTATTTCCGTGGGGGACAACTCTCCATTCGCGGTGGCATGATTGATATTACCGTTCAGCTTGTTCCCTTGTCGGAACGCAGAGGATATTCAGGGGAACGCTGGGCTTCCGAATTTTCTGAGAAAACGGATGAGATGGGGCTTCCTTTTGTCCAGGAACGAATACGCGGGCCACGCTTGCCTGGCATCCAAACCGGACTCCTTGATGCTGATATTGCTATTGGTGTGGTCGGACAGGATCTGGATGTTCTTGAAACCGAAGCCCGCGGAATCTTCCGGCAGCTTGAAGGAATTGAAGGCCTTGGCAGTATCCAGATTGGGCGGGAAGGACAAATTCCTCAGCTGATGATCCGCGTGGATGAGGAAAGAGCCGCAGATCACGGCATGAGTCAAAATGAAGTTGCTGATTTGCTCAATAGTGCCGTCGAAGGTGTTGTTCCCACACACTTCGTCGAAGGCGGTTTTGAATACAACGTCCGGGTTCGGTTTCCAAGAAGTGTTACCGGTTCAACGGACGGACTTTCCCGGATTCCTGTATTCAATACGGACGGACAATCCGTCCCTCTTGGTGCTCTTGCATCTTTTGAGGAAACAACCGGACCGGCACATATTGAAAGATTCAACCAGATCCGTGTTGTTTGGGTCAACACTACAGTCAACATGGAGGAAGCCACCGTTGGAGAAGTCGCTGACCGTATACGCAATCAACTGGAGGATATTGATTTGCCTGACGGATACAGTCTGATTTACGGTGGTGAACAAGAAGCAATCGAAGAATCAGAGAGATCGCTGATGCTTGCCATTGCTCTGGCAATTTTCTTTGTCTTTGTGGTTATGGCGGTTCAATACGAGAAACTATCCAGTCCGTTAGTCATTCTTACAACTTTGCCCTTTGCCTTAATCGGGGTTGGATTTATGCTTTGGATTACCGGATTATCACTTAGTGCTCCGGTACTGCTTGGTCTGGTTTTCCTGACCGGTATAATTGTGAATAATGCCATTCTGCTGGTTGAATTCATTGAAACAAACAGAGTAACCATGGGAGTTGAAGATTCCGTGATCCGCGCCGGTGAAATTCGTTTCCGCCCGATCATGATGACCACAATGACAACCATATTCGGAATGCTGCCATTGGCACTTGGAATAGGAGAGGGGTCCGAACTTTTGCAGCCCCTTGCTGTAACTGTGATAGGAGGATTACTGATCGGCAGTTTACTTACTCTGCTGTTACTGCCCGGTGTCTATGTTATTGCAGCCGATCTGCGAAATATTTTTAAAAAATAATCACTTCTGATCATAAAGCTCCGGCAAAGCAAAACGCAGATTGAGCTCATCTATTCTGCGTGCGGTATCTGAAAGGGTCTTGGAGTGAAATGTATTATACAGGTTCTCGCGGATCTCCGCCCATTCATCATGAACTGGACACGGCTCCTCGTTTCCGCAACCGGGCAGTCCAAGCAGGCATTCGCGAAACACCTTGATGCCATCAATAGCCAGAACCACATCCAGTATGGTAATCTCATCCGGGTCACGCTTGAATGCGACCCCGCCCCTGGGTCCCTTCATTGAAACCAGAAGTCCTGCCGAGGTGAGCTCCTGAAGTATTTTGGTCAAAAAATGAAACGAGATGTGCAGTTCCTTGCTCATCTTTCCAATGGGGACATATGCAGTGGACCGCGCAGTCTCTCTCGCTATGAACAATGAAGCGAGAATACCGTATGTACATGCTTTGGACAGTACCATATTGTTATTTTTAGTCAAAAAGTGCTTTAAAGTAAGACTGAATAGTCTGAAATAAAAACAGGAAAATTTACCGGCGCGGAAGCATTGCGTCGGCAGGAAACTAACGATTGAGCCAAATGGACAGCATGCCGGTCACCCATGATATCCCTATCCAGAATGCCCCCCAGTATGGCCAGGACGCCACATTGACATTTTGCAGAGTCTGCATGTCCGTTGGCTGCGCACTATCCGGACTGTCCGGGATCACAATGGACTGACGCGGATCCATATTGTGTCCGTAATCAAAGCCGATCATGAACAGCTCGGCGAGTCCCGCAAGAACAGCGGCAACAACCAGGAAAACCCAGAGCCAGGCCAGCCCACGGCTTCCGAACAACGCTACAAGAACCGAAAACACCATGATGCCGATAACCACCGCCTGAGTATACTCAAAATACGGAGTGTTGTAAGGATCCAGCTCCTCCAAGCCTATGTGTTTGCTTATAAAATTTATTGTTTCCAGATCACCTTCACTGTGACTTGTAATGTCATCAATCCAGAAATAGGCGCCGAAATCTTTTTCTAATGTAGGAGAGCTGAAAGTGATTGTCCAAACCGGCTGATAGAAAACCGGAATTAACAGAAGTGCTGCAAGTATAAAACCAAATCGGGCGGGTTTGGCCATGGCAATCGTGATGACGTACAGGTTTTGGTCTTGCTGCTGATTTCAACCAATAATATACAAGCTTTGAATAATATTCCCTTGGTAAATCAGCACTGACAGCAAAATTACAGTATGCTGCCTGGCCAACACAATCATCACGTTTTTTCTGCTCTGGAATTTGAATGCAAACAAATGGAGCCTGGATCACAACACCGGTTGGAATAAGGAATTCTGAATATCAGGCCCCTGCCGTGACTCCATTACCTGCCGTGACAGTGCTTGTACTTTTTACCGGAACCACAGGGACAAGGATCGTTTCGTCCGACCTTCTCCTCCACAACTACCGGCTGACGCTTGGCTTTTTCACCACGTCCCGCCGATGCAGCAGCCCGCTGTGCATCCCCTTCACCGTCACCTCCGCCAAAACGAAGTCCCATGTTTTCGGCGGAATCATGCTGGGTCTTGAGTTTGTCGAGGTCCACCTTGGCACGGGCCGGCTGTTTGGCCTGTTGCAGCTGATTCGGATCGCTGGCCACTTCCGGAACCGCACGCCAGACAAGCGAAATGACATCACTGTTGATATCCTCAAGCAACTGTGAGAACATGTTGAATGCCTCACGTTTGTACTCCAGCAGTGGATCCTTCTGACCGAACGCCCGCAAGCCGATTCCTTCCTTGACCGTATCCAGCTCGCGGAGATGCTCCATCCATTTTTCGTCGATGACCGACAGAACCGCCGAGCGCTCCAGCGCCCGGACGACCTCGCGGCCTTCGTTCTGAACTGCATCTTCTACATTGACCACAACCCGCATGCGCTTGACGCCGTCGGTAAACATGATCTGCACGCTGGTCGGCTTGTTTTCATTCTGATTCTCATGTACCTGCTTTATTACCCGGTAGAACGGAGTGGTCAGGCGCTCTTCCTTTTGCTGATAGGTTTTGACTGCTTCTTCAAAAATCAGGTCAATTACGCCGTCTTCCCGCAAACTCGACCATCTCTCACGATCCACCTCCACATCCACAGCAAGCTGGCGGAGTATGCGCTCACGGATACCATCGTAGTCACCTTCTTTATACAGCTCATTTACAATGGCCGTGATCATATCTTCAAGCATGTTGAGCAGCATGCTGCTTAATCCGTCACCAAGCAGCGCCTTTCGGCGGTAGCCGTATATCACATTCCGCTGATTGTTCAGAACATCATCATACTCAAGCTGACGCTTACGAATGCTGAAGTTGTTCTGCTCAACTTTCTTCTGCGCGCGCTCCAGTGATTTGGACACCCACGGATGCTGAATCACCTCGCCGTCTTCGAATTTCAGGCGGTCCATCACATTGGCCACCCGTTCGGACCCGAACAGGCGCATCAGATCATCTTCAAGGGAGACATAGAACTGCGACTCACCCGGATCCCCCTGACGGCCGGCGCGTCCCCGCAGCTGAAGGTCAATCCGGCGGGATTCATGACGCTCGGTACCGAGTATCGCCAGTCCGCCCAGTTCACGAACGCCTTCTCCGAGCTTGATGTCGGTACCGCGTCCGGCCATATTGGTTGCGATGGTGACAGAGCCTTTCTGTCCGGCTTCTTTTACAATTTCACTCTCGCTTTTGTGCTGTTTCGCGTTAAGTACGTTGTGCCGGATACCCGACCGCTTAAGCATGCGGCTTAGCATCTCGGAAACTTCGACACTGGTTGTACCCACCAGTACAGGCTGCCCCTTGTCATTATACTCCCGGATCTTGTCAACCGCGGCATTGTAACGCTCACGCTTGGTCCGGAAGACCAGATCCTCCCTGTCAATACGCTGTACCGGTACATTGGTCGGAATCTCAACCACTTCCAGGTCGTAAATCTCTGCAAACTCGCCCTCTTCGGTTGATGCCGTACCCGTCATGCCCGCCAGTTTGTGATACATCCGGAAATAGTTCTGCAAGGTAATGGTGGCATAGGTCTGTGTGGCCGCTTCAACCTTGACATTTTCTTTTGCCTCGATGGCCTGATGGAGTCCGTCAGAATACCGGCGCCCCGGCAGCACCCGTCCGGTGTGTTCGTCGACAATCTGCACTTTTCCTTCGGTGACGATGTATTCATCATCCCGTTCAAAAAGTGTGTATGCCTTTAAAAGCTGGTTGACGGAGTGGATGCGCTCGCTGCGCTCGGAAAACAGCCGGTACAACCCGGACATACGGTCCGACCGCTCCTTCTTGATCTCCTCTTTCACCTTTTCGATCTGCTGCTGCTTGTAATCATCACTGAATCCGGCGTTGTTCTCAATCTCCTGAATCTGTTCCCGCTCTTTGTTTTCCAGTTCCTCCTCAATAACCGAAGTTTCGGTTCCCATATCGGGAATGACAAAGAACTCGGGGTCTTCGTTGGAAGGGGTGATCAGCTCGCGGCCCATCTCGGTCAGCTCGATGGTATTCTGCTTCATGTCCACAGCGTAATACATCGCCTCGTCGACAATGTGCATATTCTTGCCCTGATCCTGCAGATACAGATACTCGGTCTGCTGCGTGAGCTTCTGCAGGGTCGGATCCTGCATCATTTTCTGAAACTTTTTGCTTTTGGGAAAGCCGCGGCGCGCGCGGAAAAGTGCCAGTCCGGCCTTTTGCTCATCCCCGGCAGCATACGCTTCCTCTGCTTCATGAAGGAATTTGGCGATCAGCTTTTTCTGTGCTTCGACCAGCTTCTCCACCCTCGGCTTGAGTTCGGTGAATTTCTGATTCTGATTGTCCTGCTGCGGAACCGGGCCTGAGATAATCAGCGGTGTACGCGCTTCATCGATCAGTACCGAGTCAACCTCATCAACGATAGTATAGTGGTGTCCGCGCTGTACGAGCTGATCCTTGTTGATCACCATATTGTCACGCAGATAGTCGAAACCGAACTCACTGTTGGTTCCGTAGGTGACATCCGCCCGGTAGGCATTGCGGCGCGCTTCGGTGTTGGGTTGATAGCGGTCGACACAATCCACATGAATTCCGTGGAAGTTGAAAATAGGTTCGTTCCACTCACAGTCACGCTCGGCGAGGTAGGAGTTTACCGTTACGATATGCACACCGCGTCCTGTCAGCGCATTGAGATAAGTCGGGAAAATGGCAACCAGGGTCTTTCCCTCACCCGTTTTCATCTCGGAGATGTTGCCCTGGTGCAGCACAACGGCACCGATAAGCTGAACATCGTACGGAACCATGTTCCACTCGGTTTCATTACCGGCCACTTTCCAGCTTTTGCCCACAAATCGCCGGCAGGTCTCTTTCAGCACGGCAAACGCCTCCGGAAGAATGTCATCAAGCACTTCATCGGTAATTTCCAGCCACTCTTTGTCCAGCTCCTCAAGCTCGGTCTCCAGTTCATTTCGCCGGTCGATGTCGTCGGATTCGGCGTTGTGAATCTGCTCCAGCTCAGATTTGAGCTCGTTGATTTTCTGCTGGGTGGCCGCTGTCGCCCCCTGGATTTCCTGTTTGAACTCTTCGGTTTTCCCCTTCAGTTCGTCATCGGTGAGCTGCTTCAGCTCGTCTTCATACGATTTTATCTCATCTACAATGGGCTGGATTTTCTTGATATCCCGCTCACTTTTGGAGCCCATTATTTTGGAAATACCGGCAAAAATTTTGTCAATCATAGCAGCCTTCTGGCTTGTTTTTTAAAATTTGATGCAATCTTTAAAAGTACGGCTAATTACAGGTTCATTCAACTTGCTGTTTCAGCCTTCTTGTTTCGCTTCTCCTCTCCAACGAACAAACATTAAAAATAGCCTGTAAATCGTTGTTCAATTTTAAATGAAAAAATGGTATTTTTTGTGTCTTTGTTAAATTCAAAAACGAATTCACTTTCATAGAATTCCAAACATCGAAACAACATGCCAAAACGAACATATCAACCCAGTCGGCGCAGCCGAAGCAACAAGCATGGTTTCCGCTCCCGGATGGAATCAGCCAACGGGCGCAATGTATTGAAACGACGCCGCGCCAAAGGTCGGAAGCGACTGACCGTGAGTGATGAAGGGTTCCGCAAATAATATCCGGCGGAATTACACTTTACCCCGCTCAAGGATCCTGCGAGGACGTGAAAACATTCAGCGCCTCTTTCGGAAAGGCAGGGTCCTGCGCGAAAAACACATTGATCTGCGTTATCTCATTCTACCCGGTCAGCCGGGCATCTGCCTGATGGGGTTCATCGTCGGAAAACGACTCGGAAAAGCACACGAACGCAACGCCACCAAACGCCGTATGAGGGAATCTTACCGGCATAACCAGCACCTTGTCAGTGAACTGACGGAATCCGGAACCTCCGGTATCCACGGGATCTTTATTGCAAAAAAAGCAGGCATCCCGTATCAGGAAATGGAACAGCAGTGCCGGTCATTGCTCATGCGGGTCCGCGAAGCCCGGGAAAAAGACGAAGCCCGGGAAAAAGACGGAGCATCATGAAACACTTTTTCATATACCTCATTCGCGGATACCAGTTATTCATTTCCCCATATTTCCCGACCAGCTGCCGGTATTATCCGACATGCAGCCACTATGCCATTCAGGCCTTCCGCGTTCATGGCGTACTGAAAGGCCTGGCGCTGACAGTCTGGCGAATTCTCAGATGCAACCCCTGGACTGCCGGCGGAGAAGACCTGGTGCCCGGCACACGCTCCCACAGCTGCAGTCATGCCACAGACGGGAGTCATGACAAACATGAGCAGCACGAACACCAGTCCGGTACCGGAAACCACGGCCTGGTGATTAAAAAAAGTAAACGACACCACTATCGAAACCGGCATCACCCTCACCGGCTGCGTAACCGGCCGGCTGCCGTTTCGGAGAAAACGATGTCACCTGTTATTTCCAACGACTTTTAAACCGTACCATTTTGGATCGTAATACCGTAATCGGATTTCTTCTCATATTCGGGCTGATGCTTGCCTGGATGTATGTCACCATGCCCTCAGAGGAAGAGCTGGAACGCCAGCGCCAGGAGCGCCAGGCCCGCGACACTATTCCCGAGCAGGAGCCCGAAGAACCGCGTTTTGAAGAGGACCTGGCTGAAACGGATCCCGATGTGGAGCCTGTTGAAACCCGCTCACTGGGCGTATTCGGCCACGAAACAGTATCTGACACGATTGATACCTGGATAGAAACACCAAAATTCCGTGCACGCTTCACCAACCTCGGCGGCGGCCCTGCCAGTTTGGAACTGAAACAGCACAAACGCTGGGACGGCGGACCGGTCCAGCTGATGTCCGACACTACCCGTTCGGCTTATTCCCTGGAGTTCCTCTCCACAGAGAACTACAACATCGAGACCGATGAACTGCTATTCCGTCCGGTATCGACGGAGCCCGTCATCACACTCAATAAAGGTGAAACCACTACCGTTCAGTACGAACTGGAACTGGAAGACGGCAGCCGGATGATCTACACCTATACCATTGATGCCGACTCATATCAGATCCACCTGAATGTCGGATTCGAAGGTGTGGAACACTACATCAGCGGCCGCAGCTTCGAACTGGCCTGGAAACCCGCCATACCACCCACCGAGCGGGATATCGCATCCGAAGCTCAGTACACATCGGCCTACAGCTATGCCGGCGGAGTCCTGGAGGAATTCCAGCCTTCCGATGAGGGATATTCTGAGAGTATCATAACGGGAGATGTATCCTGGGTTGCCAGCAAATCCAAGTTTTTCACCCAGATTATGAAAGCTCAGGAGAACACCGATGGTGCCATACTCTCCGCTGAGCTCGCCATCGACCCGGATAACGGGGAGATGATTCACGACTACAATACGGCGATCCGCACCCGTCTTTCCGATGCCTCATCGTACAATTACCAGATGTTCCTGGGACCTCTGGACTATTACCAGCTGCGGGATTTCGATGGCACAGCGTATGACATGGTGGATACCGGATTCGGATTCATGCGGTGGTTTTCCGATCCGTTTGTCAAATACATCATCCTGCCATTTTTTGCATTTGTCGGCGGATTTACCGGCAATATGGGTGTGACGATCATTCTGTTTGCCATCCTCATTAAAATTGTACTGTATCCGCTTACCAAGAAGAGTTTTGAGAGCATGGCCGCCATGCGGGAGCTTCAGCCCGAGATGGAAGCGATCAAGGAGAAGTACAAGGATGACCCGCAGAAACAGCAGCAGGCCACGATGAAGCTGTTCAAAACCGCCAAGGTTAATCCTCTGGGAAGCTGTTTGCCGAACCTGCTCCAGATACCTGTCCTGATCACCTTCTGGCGCTTTTTCCAGAACGCCATTGAAGTCCGGCAGGAACGCTTTCTGTGGGCCGAAGATCTCTCCGCACCGGATATTCTGTTCAATCTGCCCTTTACGATTCCGCTTATGGGCGATCATATTGCCGGATTCGTATTGCTGATGACCGCCTCAATGGTCATTCAGATGCGGGTTTCCGGACAGGGCAATACGGCCCCCAATCCGGCACTGAAAATGATGCAATATGTGCTTCCGGTCATGCTTCTTTTCATATTCAACCGGCTTTCGTCCGGACTGAGTCTCTACTATCTGGTTTATAACGCCCTGTCCATCGTTCAGCAGCTAATGATCAACAAGAAAATCGATCACGTGAAGATGATGGAAAGTGTGGACAAGAAGAAGGCCAAGCAGTTGCGCAAGGAACAGCTGCTCGAAAACAAAAAGAAGAAAAAAGCCCAGGCCGAAGAAAAAGAAGCATAACAACAGGACTGCACCATTTTTTTTGCGGTGCTTGTCGCCCTGCATGCTTTCTTGTTACGTAAAAAATGTTATTTTGGAAAAGCCTCCAGGCATCACCAAGTATCACTTTCAGGCACTTCCCCATGCATTTTTTACCTCATTTTCTGGCACTGCTTCTTTTTGCATTTTTCTCATTTGGCACCAGCGCGTATTATGGCTCTGAAACCGAAAGCTACAGGCACGGCAAACACGACGGGCCTGAGTTCAATATTATCGTTCCCGGTGATGATACTACCCGTGTTGCACAGAGCCGCCAGCGAATTGCCGCCAATACCAGTCCCGGCAATCGCGCTTATATTGACGGCAAAGAGGTAAAGGTTCATAAATCCGGCGCGTTTGTGGGACTTGCCGATGTCCCCGTTGGCGAAAGCAAGACGATGATCAAAGTAATTGATGAAGAGGGTGTGACCCGCACCAAAAAGCGCCATTTCATCCGGCCGGAACCGCCTGAAACCACACCGGCATCACCGCTCAGAATTGATGATGCCATGATGCTGCCATCTCAGACGCTTGTTCTCGGCAAAGACGAAACCATCGAAATGCAGTTCAAGGGAAGCGAAGGGCAGCGCGCCTATTTCAGTATCGACGGTATTGAAGAAGACGTGGAAATGAAAGAACAGCACCCTTCGAGAACGGGCGGGCTGCGGGGTGTTTATCGCGGCAGCTACACAACACGGCCGGATGACATTGTCCGCGATCAAAAAGTCACCTTCACTCTCGAAAACGACCAGGGAGAAAAGGTGACGGCCACTTCCCCCGTTACGGTATCCATCACACCGGATGATTTCCCGCGAGTTGCGGAAGTCACTGCCCGCAGGGCATTTCTCAACTCCGGATCCGGAACCGACCGGCTGGGCGGCGCCCGTCTTGGTTTCCTGGAAAAAGGTGTCAGGCTCGAAATTGTCGCCATAGAAGGCAGTTTGTACCGCGTCCGGCTTTCTGATCAGATGGAAGCCTACATTCCGATGCGCTTTACAGAGATTCTGCCCGAAAACACACCCCTGCCACGGTCACTGACCGGTTCTGCAACTGTCAGCGGCAATGACCGGGCCGACATGATCACATTTTCACTGGGGCAGCGTCTGCCGTACGTAGCCAACATGCGCACCGATCCGAACATAATCGAAGTAGACATTTTCGGGGCCGACTCCAATACCAACTGGATCACGCATCACAAAAGCGCCATGGGCATTGAGAGTGTGGAATGGGAGCAGATCGGCAGCAATCACTTCCGGTTGCGTATCCACCTGAAGCACGACTCCCACTGGGGCTATCACATCGGGTATGGAGTGGGCTCCAGTCTTCGCATCCAGGTGCGGCGTCCGCCTGAAATTGCAACCAGAGAACAACCACTGGATGGGGTTCATATCGCTCTTGATGCCGGACACGGAGGCAGCAATCGCGGTGCGCTTGGCGCCACCGGCATTGAGGAGAAAGAGGTGGTGATGGATATCACGCAGAAATTGAAAAAGCTGCTTGAAAAAGAGGGAGCTGAAATCTTCATGACGCGCGAGCGCGATGTGAATATTCCGATGATACAGCGAAGTGAAATGCTGATCGCATCCGATGCCGATGTGCTGGTCAGTATACATGCCAATTCCATAGGCGGTGCAACCAATCCTGACGCCGTCAAGGGTACCAGCTCATACTACCGCTATCATGCGTTCCAGCCGCTGGCCTCCAAAGTGCATAACCGGATGCTTGAACTGCCGCTCAGGGATTTCGGCCTGATTGGCAGCTTCAACTTCACACTGAATGCACTTACCGAAATGCCGAATGTACTTGTCGAAACCGCCTTCATCTCCAACCCCGAGGATGAAATGATGCTGATGGATCCGGACTATCAGCAAAAAATGGCTGAGAAGATTACGGAAGGCCTGCGGGATTATTACCGCAAATATGCTGCTGAAAACTCCGGCACCGACACCACCAGGCATGCTATGAGATAAGGCCTGCCTTTCAGGTTAATTCCTGCTGCAGATTGATGACGTGGCACCCCGGTCAACTTGCTGGTCCTTTCAGACTTACTCTGACTCCGCTTTTCCCGTATCCTGACCTGTTTTCTTGAATCGTGCAAGCCGGCCGGTAAAATATTCACGTTCGGTCTCTTCTCTGGTTTTCACTTTGCCGAGCAGATATCCGTACGGCCGCAGCGAATCAACCTCATCAAAGATTTCCTTCAGCATGGCCAGCGCCGGAATGAACAGGATCATGCCGGCCAGTCCCCATATCTGTCCGCCGATGAATATGGCCAGCAGGGTGACCAGCGGATTGAGACTTACCCGCTGTCCTACGATCATTGGTGTAAACAGGTTGCTTTCGAACAGCTGGATGACATAAAATGTTGCAAGAACCGCCACGGGGTACCAGAGGGAATCCATGGTCAGAAGGGAGTAGATGATCGGAAGAATCGAACCGATAATCGGACCCAGGAACGGAATGACATTGAGGATGGCGGCAAATACTCCGAAAAACATGGCGTGATCCACACCGATAATAAGCAATGCCACACTGTTCAGAACCGCCAGTATACAAATAACCAGAAACATGCCGGTAATATAGTTCTGAATCACACTGCGAACCTTGTTCATCACCTTCTCAACTTTTTTGCCCTGCTCTCCCCGGCCGGAAAGCGCCATCAGGAAGAAATCCCTTAAAAAATCCCGGTACATCAAAAGCAGAAATACATAGATGGGAATCAGGAAAAACATGGTCAGCGTTGTGGCAGCCGTCATAACCCCGCGGGTGAGCGGCTCTACGTTGTCACGCAGGAAGGATATGATGGCCTCTTCAGCCGACTCGAGCTGAGCATCAGGCTCCACATCCAGGTAGGCGTTGATAAAGCCGGAAAACTGATCAAACAGCTCGTTGATCCGGTCTTCAATCATGCCAATGTCCTGGGCAAAATTGACAATCTGATTGTAAAAGAAAAAAATGACACCGGCCAGAAATGAGATGCCGATCAGAACACTCAGCAGTGATGAAAAAATGCGATGGATCCTGTAGCGTTCGAGAAACGATGAAAGCGGTGTAAGCAGAACGGAAAAAAAGACGGCAAACAGAAAGGGAACCAGAATGGAGCTGGCCGTAATCAGGAAAAATACAAAAAGGGTCAGCCCCCCAAGAACAATCGTTCCTTTTACATACCAGGGTAGTGTCGTCTGATTTGCCAAATTAGTCTCCTGTTGATGTCTGCTATTGCATCCGCACAATGACTGAACTGTGCCGGCGAGGTGCCGGCCACGAAATTTGTGCCGGTTGAAAAATAATCAGACTGACGCTCACAAACCAACGATTAGTACATGCTATTCCATTTTAATCCGGCTCCCGGCGCATGCTCTTCTCAAGACCGCTCCCAAACCGCATTCTGCCGGTTTATGTCGGGCAGATCCCGCCCGGAGTCGATCTCGACCCGGCGGACATCCCGCTCTGGTATGACTAATTCCTCGCTGCGGCTGCCTTTTAGCCAGACATCCACCGGAATGGTGTAGGTGGCCTTGTTGTCTCCGTCATACGTTACTGTGAGATAAACCGGCATGGGCACATCGCCCTTATCCCGAATCACAATGCGCGTTCCCTCACCGGTTTCTTCAACCTCCGCAACCGACTGATCCAGCACCCAGGTCTCGTAGTACCAGCTGTACCAGAACCAGCCGAGATCTTTGCCGCTTACACGTTCGAATGTCCGGAAAAAATCCCAGGGATAGGCCTGCCTGAAAGCCCATTCGCTGATAAACTCACGATAGGCCTTCCAGAACATATCCTCACCGAGCACCTTTTGCAAGGCGACCAGGACGGCCGAGGGTTTTCGGTACGATGCAATGATGAACTGCTGGGTCGAGTAGTGATAATCGGATCTTCGCATCATCGGCCCTTCATTTCCGGATCGCGCCGCCCTCGTGTAGGCATTGCGGGACTGGTTGTGCGGACGCCGCTCGGGCAGAAAATCCATCACCGCCTCAGCTGTGCTGAATACGGTATTCCCCTCATCAAGCCAGCTGTAACGCCGTTCATCGGTACTGACAATCAGCGGAATCCACATGTGAGCCAGTTCGTGTGCCGTGACCGAATAAAGTGCTTCGGCTCCGCGGTCGTTGTAATCGCCCATGATGGTCATCATCGGGTACTCCATTCCGCCGCCGATGATTCCGCTTCCCTCAATCGCTGTCATGTGAGGCCAGGGATAGGGGAGACCCGTCATATCGGACAGAAATGTTATGGCATGCTGCTGATATTCGGTGACATCCTCCCACAAGGGTGCTTCATCACGCCAAAACGTGTTGATCAGTGTGTAATCAGTCTCTCCGTCGCCTGTCCGGTCGCCGACGGCCGTTCTTGCAGCCTCCCAGTTGGATTCAAGTGTGGCGCTGAAGGCGACATCGCGGACATTTTCCGCCCTGTAATGCCAGGTAAGCAGGGTGTCGGTTCCTGCAGCTCCCGCATCCCCGGATGACGCAGCCCGTACCGTCGCCGGCTGATCGCTGCCAGCCGTGAAAATCCGCATGGGCTCATCTTGCTTGCGGGCATCCTCCCACCGGCTTGCCAGTTCCGGATCAAGCACATCCGTGGGGTTCTGCAACTCCCCGGTAGCCATGATGATCCAGTCCTCAGGCGCCCTTATTCTCAGATCATAGTCCGCAAAGCCATGGTAGAATTCAGCCTGGCCCAGATAGGGATCCGGGTGCCATCCGACCACATCATCGTAAACCGTCATGTGCGGATACCAGTAGCCGAGATAGAACAAATTATCTCCGCTGTGCCCCATGCGTCCGCCCGCTCCCTGCCGGGGGATGGTGAAATCGTAGCTGATTTCAAGCTCAACGGAAGTATCGGCCTTAACGGGTTCTTCGGGACGAATTACCATACGCGTGCCCTGAATGCTGTACCGGGCAGACCGGCCGCTTTCATCGGTGAGCGTGTCGCCGTTCACGATCACATCATGCAGACTGACGCCGCCGGTAACTTCGGCGGGACGGTTTCTGCGCACTCCGGGCTGGTTCAGATTCTGAACGAGCTCCAGATGGAGATGACGCAGTTCGTCCGGGGAATGGTTGTGATAGGTGATTCTTGCTGTTCCGCCAAGGGTTTTGCTGTCCGGGTCCAGCGTAATGTCGATATCATATTCTGTAAACTGCTGCCAGTAATCATCACCGGGACGGCCGTCCGCTGTACGGATTCCTTCATCGACAGCGCGCAGGTAGCCTTCCGGCGGTTTTGCTTCGCGCGGCAACGGGCGCTCCGGCATCACATATACCGTATCGGGGGTATCCTTATCCATGCGGTTCATTGCTTCCGGTGTTTTATCAGCTGAATCACCCTGCCCGGACGGCTCTTCGTGGATATTTCCGGATGCTGTTTCCGCTCCGGAGCTGTCCTCTGATGACTCAAGGGATCCGCCCGGAGCGCAGGCCGGCAGCAACAGGCCGGCTGAAAAGATTATGCTGATTAAAAGAACGGTTGGTGCGGTGCGTAATTCGGCAGGGAACATGATACAAATTGAGATTGGAAAAATTTGGAATTGGTGGTCTGTGTGGCAGAACAGGGTTTATGTCGTTTTACGGTATTGGCTCACAGGGGGTAATAGCAAGCTATTCGCTTTCGTAAAGCTGTTCCGCCGGTGTCTCAGCCAGCTCAACCAGAAATGAGGCGAGATTCCGGGCCGCTGCTGCAATAAACTTTTCGCCTTTTTCAGCTGTGGCCTTTTCGGGGTTGCCGACACCCGTATCGTCGGTGATCTCGCTCCAGGTTCTCGGCGCCCAGACCCAGCCTTCTTTCATAGCCTTCAGCCGGAACTTCCGCTCATGGCCGTCACCTGCTTCCGAAAGCGGCCTCACAATATCCGGCCGCAAATACATCATGGCACTGGTTTCGAATTCACCTGCATGATCTCCGGGCTCATCAAAAAACGTGTTCCAGTCTGCTGCCCGATACCAGTCTGCCGTACACAAAAACAGCTCCAGATCTGTTTGCAACTCCCTGATCATCTGGCGAAAGTTGTTGGCACCGTGTCCGTTCAGAACAAGCAGCTTGCGGATGCCCTGCCCGTCCAGTGACCGCGCGATGTCACCGAGGACCGCCTCCTGTGTGGATGGATTCATGTTCACGGCAAAAGGCAGATCAAGCATTCCGGTCTGCACGCCATAGGGAACGGCGGGGAGGACAGCCACCCTTGCCCCCTTTTCCCAGGCCAGGCGCCCGGCTTCAGCGGCAACAAATTCGCACTCCATGTTATCGGTTGCATAAGGCAGATGATAATTATGAGGTTCAGTAGCCCCCCAGGGCAGTACCGCCACCTCATAATCGGTATCCATAACAGTTTTCCAGTTGGTCTCGGCTATAAGCCAGGGTTTTTCATTCATACGTCTTCTTATCTGGTTTAGGATGCAGCCCCTGCTTCTCAGCGCAGGGTTACAGGTCGGTTATGCATCATTTCCGATTACCTGAACAACAACATGCCTGTCCCTGGGACGATTGTCATGATCCAGAAGCACAATCTGCTGCCACGTCCCAAGAATGCAGCGGCCGTCACGAATGGGGACTGTGATGCCCGGTCCCATAAACGTGGATCGGATATGCGAAAACCCGTTGTCATCGCCCCACGTTTCCGAGTGATGGGAACGCATGTTCTCGGAGGCAAAGTCTTCCAGCTTCTCCCTGATGTCCTTCACCAGTGCCGGTTCAAACTCCATGGTAGAAATTGAGGCCGTTGACCCTACGGCAAATACATGACAAAACCCCTCTTTGACACCGGAGTCCCGGACGGCCTTGTCTACCTTGCCCGAAAGATCGTGAATATCTGAAAAACCTTTAGTTTTCAAATGGATATCGCTCGTGGATATGATCATGCTTTTCCTGTTTGTAGTCCCATTTGCGGTTACAGATCATAATAATAGGCTGAATTTCTGTAAGTTGAAAACGTATGAAGCCGGACCGGCACCGGCTTGATAATTAAAGTGAAGGCAATCAGCCGGCCAAAGGTCGGGTTGTACAACCTATTCGATGCGGCCTGTGACTACCGGTTCTGTACATTTTTTTGTAACTTATTGCCCAATAAAATTTTAAAGGGACTGTAAAACAGCAACTTAACTTCGGTAAGATGAGCAACTCTTTTGAGTCACAGATCCAATCCTTCATGGATGATGTAGAAAAAAAGAATCCAAATGAATCGGAATTTCTCCAGTCGGTAAGGGAAGTCGCCGAAATTGTGATCCCATTCATTGAAGAAAATCCAAAATACAAGGGATCCAATATCCTGCACCGAATGGTTGAACCCGAAAGGGTAATCATGTTTCGCGTCCCCTGGGTTGATACTGACGGACGGATTCAGGTCAACCGCGGCTACCGGGTTCAGTTCAGTTCCTCCATCGGCCCGTATAAAGGGGGGTTGCGGTTTCATCCCACCGTCAACCTGAGCGTGCTCAAGTTTCTCGGCTTTGAACAAATTTTTAAAAATGCACTGACCACCCTTCCGCTTGGCGGTGCTAAAGGAGGTTCGGATTTTGATCCGAAGGAAAAAACCAACGGCGAGGTCATGCGGTTTTGCCAGAGTTTCATGACTGAGCTCCACCGGCATATCAGCAAGTACACCGACATTCCTGCAGGGGACATCGGGGTCGGCAAACGGGAAATCGGCTATCTGTTCGGACAGTACAAACGGCTGGAGAATGAATTCACCGGAGTGCTTACAGGCAAGGACCTCAACTGGGGCGGGTCACTCATCCGTCCGGAAGCAACCGGCTACGGCACGGTATATTTTCTCATTGAGATGCTGAATACGGCAAATGACAGTTTCAAGGACAAGCGGGTTGCCATTTCCGGTTCCGGCAATGTCGCCCAGTATGCCGCTGAAAAAATCCTGGAACTGGAAGGGAAGGTTGTAACCGTCTCGGATTCATCCGGCTATATCTACGCCTCTGACGGCCTGACAAAAGACCATCTCGCATTTATGATGGAGCTGAAAAATGAAGCCAGAGGACGTGTGAGTGAAATGGCAGATAAGTTTGAAGAGCTCACTTTTTACGAAGGGGAAGCCAGCTGGAATGCGCCCTGCGACATTGATGTCGCCATCCCATGTGCCACGCAAAACGAACTCACCGAAGAGGATGCAAAAAAGCTGATTGAAAAGGGGGTGACGTATGTTGGCGAGGGAGCCAATATGCCCTGCACAACCGAAGCGGTGTATCAGTTTCAGGATCACAAGGTGTTGTTTGCTCCGGGCAAAGCCGCCAACGCCGGCGGGGTTGCGGCATCAGGACTTGAAATGGCACAAAACGCGCTGCGACTCAGCTGGGAGCGTGAAAAGGTTGAGGAAAAGCTGCTGTACATCATGAAAAACATACACAGCCAGTGCGTCAGATACGGCAAAACCGAAAGCGGCGAAGTGGACTATGTCAAAGGCGCCAATATCGCCGGCTTCGTCAAAGTTGCCGATGCCATGCTGGACCAGGGAGCGGTATAAACCCTGCTGCAGAGAAGGTCTCGATGGATCAACAGAGGCGGCGGCCTGACGGAAAAGAACAGTCATACCGCCGGCATTGCCGGAAGACGACGCATCAATTGCTGATCATTTCCCAGAACGCCGGATCCTCATCCCCGAAAACCCACATATTGAGCATGCGTATTCCACGATCCCTGGCAAGATCAAGCCTGGCTTCGAGACTGCGCGGATCATTATCCACAAAGAACCATTCCAGCGTACCGCCCCGCTCGATATATCCGAAAAGCACTTTTTGCCGGTCATCCCAGGTCAGAGGCATGCCGTCGTACTGATCCATCAGTGATTCGACCTCATCAAGTGAAAGGGAGCGGCTCCAGGAGCGGGCGTTGATGTGATAGCGATCCGGATCGGCTGCCGTATGATAGTGGTACGAGCGCATGTTCAGGCCCATGCTCAGCTTCTCAGCCGGAATATATTCCAGCATGTAGTCCATGACTTCGGTCAGCCAGGGCAGCCCCTGGGACGGGCCGGGCGTGGTACGCCGGGTATGCTGGGCATAAGACATGACTTTGACAAAATCGCTGATCTCACCCAGTGCTTTCAGATCATATCCGCCCCGCCAGTCCTCCATCATCCAGCGGGTATATGAGTTTACACCTCCGGTCTTTTCGAAACGATGGACTACGGCAATACTGATTTTATAGCCTTCGGCATGGAGCGCTTCGGCTGTTTTGCGATAAAAATCGGTCAGCGCATCCCGGTCGTCAATATGGACCGCCTCAAGGTCGATCTGGATACCGTATAAATCATACTTTCGGCACAATTCCAGCATGGAGGCAATGGCCCGGTCAACCGCCTGCGGATCATTCAGCATTTCGTTGACCCAGGCCTGTGAAAACAATCCGGCCGAGGCATCCAGATTCTTGACCTGCGGCATTACCTTCAGATTATGTTCCCGTGCCAGATCCATCAGCCTGGGCTCCGGTTCGCCGTGAATCACTCCGCGATTGTCAATGATAAACGGTTCCGGCGCCACCAGATCAACCTTGTCGACATGCTTTTTCAGGACCTCGAATGCCATCGGCCGGTAGGCAAACTGAAATTCAAACTCCTGAGCCTTTGCATTGCCTGCTGTGATAGCTGTGATCATAAGAAGCACAAAAATTCCCCGTAACGGTACCATGTTCCTCCTCCATATTGAATGATTTTTACGCCATGTTTTTGAACTGATGTAATGCACGTTTGTGAAACTGCAAAACCTCTTTATGGCGGGGCCCCGCGACGATGTCACCGGTCGGTTCTTGTTACCCAGATCAGATAGCCGTCCGACACATAGCGTAAATCCCCGTTTTTCCGCTGAGCTACTGCAAATGAAAGCGCCCTTCGCTCTGCGGAGTGGTGCGTTTCCAGATAATCTGTAATGTCGAAATGCAGGACTCCGTTTTTGGATGTCAAATAAGAGGCTGCGCTGAAAATACTGTAGTGGTGGCCGGCACCATCCGGACTCGTAGCCTGAATGTAGAGTGAATCAGGATCAAGTCCATCCGGATTGTCAAAATGGACGACGGATTGACGTGATCCGTTTTCCTCCTGCATGGTGAGCGACCGTGCACCCGCAAAAGCGCCCTGCAGATAATCGTAATAAAACTGGCTGTCAGTACCGCTGGCGATCAGTATCCTTGGGATGAGAGTTGATTTGCCGTCCCAGTACCCCGGATTGACAGTGTATTGCAGCGGATACTGCGGCAGCATAGCCCTCCTGACTGCCGGTGTATAGTGTCCGTACGGATAGGCGATGGAGTGCAGGTCATCACCGCTGACGCCCGGAATGGTTTGCAGGATATCTGGTACGGTATCAAGTGATGCTACGATTTCCGGTCCGGATACAGGCATGCTTTTATGCCGGTGGCCGTGGGCAGCAATCAGGTGGCCGCGCCCGGCAAGTTCGGTAAGCTGCCCGGATGTCATGTGCGGATAATCCGGATCATCAATGAGTGACGGGATTACGAAAAAAATGCCCCGCATGTCAAACTTTTCAAGCAGTGCAGCGGCACGGAACTGGCTTCGGTGTCCGTCATCAAAGGTGATAACTACTTTAGGGCTGCTTGCATCTGACTCCGATGTACCGTCAGGTATGTAGCTGCGGTAGCCATTATCACTGAGAAACCGGAGCTTTTCCTCAAAATTGCTGTAGGATTCTGCCAGCGTGCCGGGTGTGCCTTCAAATGACTCCGGATAAAAGGTGTGATAGCACAAAACGGGAATATTCCGGGGCGATTCCTTCAGAGTCCCGTTTGAAAAGGATCCGATCAATAAAACCGCAAGGGCAGGCATGATTATGTACGATTTCATAACAAATAAAGTGCTGAAAGAAACGATTTAAGTCAACCGGGGGTTTGGGCTTTTGCTGACAAACCTGAATACCTGTAAAACAGAGACTTATGACACCACTTACTGCAACACTCCTCGGCTTACTGATTCTCCTGATTATCCTTCCGCTTGGCTGGATCCGCGATTACCGTGTAAATCGTAAAGAACTCGTGGAAACGCCGACCGATTACGACGGTATGGGAACCTACTGCCGGTATATAAGGCGGTAACAGCCCGGTTAACCATTATCAGCTTCCGGTCATTGGATCCGGCTGAAATCTGCTGTTACCAACTGTAATTTGCTAATAATTCATGAGAACTTCGCTCTGAGTCATTATCTTGCTGTCCGGAACAGGATTTAAAACGAGCGGAGATTTCTCATGTATTTCAGCACAACCGATGACAGCATCGACCTGCAAAAAGTGCAGGACGATATCTCTTACCTGCATACCTGCTTTATTGATGTGCTCCGGGATCTGGGGGAACACCAGGTAATTCGCCAGCTTGAAGGAGATCATGAAGCCGAAGCTGACCCGGATAAGGTCAGCAAGGCATTTTCGCTGTACTTTCAGCTGACCACCATAGTGGAGGAAAATGCCGCCGCCCAGCTTCGCAGAAAACTGGAAGACCAGCACGGAACGCAACGCATATCCGGCTTGTGGGGCCGCATTTTTCAGGATCTCAAAAAGAAAAACAGGTCCGGCAAAGAGATCGCATCCGAGCTTTCCCGTATCCGCATCGAACCCGTCCTCACCGCCCATCCTACCGAATCCAAACGTTCGACGGTAATTGACCAGCTCCGGGCCATTTATCTGCTCATGGTCAAGCGGGAGAACCAGGTCTGGACCGAAAACGAGAAAAAGCGGATTGCCGAAGATATCAAAGTGGCCCTGAGCCGTCTCTGGAAAACCGGCCAGGTGTTTTTGCAAAAGCCCTCTATACATGATGAACTCCGCAACGTTCTTCATTATCTGAAAAACGTATTTCCCAAAGTTCTTCCGCTGCTTGATCAGCGGCTGCGCGAGGCTTGGGTACATGCAGGCTTCGACCCCTCACTTATTGACAAGCGCGAACAACTTCCCAGAGTTTCCTTTGGAAACTGGGTCGGCGGCGACCGGGACGGGCACCCCTACGTGACCGACAAAGTTACCGAGCATACCCTCCGGCGCCTCCGTACGGAAGCACTGCATCAGGTCAGAGATGATCTGGTCGGTCTCTCAAGGAAAATCAGCATCTCATCTCACGAAGTTTCTGTCCCCGGTTTTTTCGGTGAGCATCTGAACTATTTGCAAAACGTCACCGGTGAAGCCGGCAAAAGCGCCATGAACCGCAATCCGGATGAACCCTGGCGGCAATTTGTGAATCTGATGCAGCTCCGGGTGCCGCTGGATGATTCCGGAAATCCGCTGACATCCACCGAAGATGACCGCTACTATTCCCGCACGGAGGAGCTCCAGCAGGATCTTAAGATTCTGGCTGACTCTCTTACAGAGATCAAGGCTTATCGTATCGCAAGGGCTGATGTAGAACCTGTAGCCAGAAAAGCAGCTGCTTTTGGTTTTCACATGGCCTCGCTTGATATCCGGCAGAACAGCAAGTTTCACGACAAAGCGCTGTCGCAGCTTATGCAGGCCGCCGGTATAGTGGATGCCGAAAACTTTGAACACTGGCCCGAAGAACGCCGTTTGGCTTTTCTCAATGAGGAACTGAAAACCGCCCGCCCTTTTGTCCGGCACCGCAAAGGGCTGGGTGATGAGGCTGATGCGGTACTGGCCAGCTATCGCATACTTTACCGCCACGTACGCCGGTACGGAACTCGGGGAATCGGTTCGTTGATTGTGAGCATGACTCGCAGCTTGTCCGACCTGCTGGTGGTCTATGTTCTTGCAAGGGAGGCCGGACTGATGGTTTCCGGGAAGGACGGCCTCGCCAGCCTTTTTTCTGTAGTTCCCCTTCTGGAAACAATCGAAGATCTCGAAAAAGGGCCGCAGATTCTGGACGATTTCCTGAGTCATCCGGTCACTCGCCGCAGCCTGAACGTACAAAAAGAGTTGTCTGACGGCCGGCCCGTCACCCATCAGATGCTCGTATCTGATGAAGTTTGCGGCACGGCAGCTTCATCCGCACAATCCGGGCAAAACGACCTCTACCAGCAGGTTATGATCGGATACAGTGACAGCAACAAGGACGGCGGAATTCTGGCCAGCTTATGGAGTCTCAGTATCGCTCAGCGGAAGCTCAGTGAGATTGGAGACCGGCATGGCATCCGGATACGCTTCTTCCACGGACGCGGCGGCACCATCAGCCGCGGCGCCGGTCCGACTCACCGTTTCATCGCCGGACTCCCTTCGCATACCATCCGCGGCGACATGCGGCTGACCGAACAGGGTGAGGTGATATCACAGAAATATGCCAACCGGCTGACGGCCCTGTACAACCTGGAGCTTCTTCAGGCCGGAACCGCAGGACTGACGCTCGGGGCGTTCGACACCGGTGATACCGATCACGATGCATCCGGCCCGGCTGACAGAAAATGGTCCACGCGCGAACAATATGACAAACTCGAGCCCATCGTCTCGCGGCTTTATGATTACAGCCTTGACAGCTATCAGGGACTGGTGCGGTCAGACGGATTCGTTTCTTTCTTTTCCCAGGCGACGCCCATCGACATTATTGAGTCGAGCAGTATCGGGTCGCGTCCGGCACGGCGGACCGGAAAGCGCAGTTTTGAAGATCTGCGCGCCATTCCATGGGTATTCAGCTGGAGTCAGTCCCGTTTCTTCCTGACCGGATGGTACGGTGTCGGAAGCGCCCTTGAGCAGCTGCAAACGGAAGATCCCGCATCTTTCGATATCCTTCGCGAGCATGCCGTCCACTTCATGCCATTCCGGTACATCATCACCAACGCTTCCTCGGCCATTGCCCTGTCCGACACTGAGATCATGAAATGGTACTCGGAGCTCATGGATGACCAGGCCGTTGCCGGTCGTTTTTTTGAGACCATCACCGAAGAATTCCACCGCACAAAACAGATGCTTGAGCTGTTGTACGGTCATGAACTGCACGAACGCCGGCCGCGTATGTACACCATGATCGGATTCCGCAACGAGCGACTCAAACCATTGCATCGTCTGCAGATACGCCAGCTTCAAACCTGGCGCAATCTGAAACGGGACGGAAAGGAGAAGGAGGCAGATGCGATGCTTCCGGACATGCTGCTGGTACTCAATGCCATCGCCGGAGGGCTTGGAACAACCGGTTAAGCACAACCCGGCGACAAAAACTGCTGTTTTACAAAAAAACGCTGTTTTATCATTGACAGGAACGGTTTATTCGGATAAGTTACCTGATATACACAGAAGACAATCTCTCATTTCTTCTCTTTACCATCATGGCTTTCCGAATACCCCCGATGCCTGTCATCCTTGCCGTAACTGCCGGCCTGCTCTTTCAATGCTCCGGAAAACCCATAGAATCGGATGATGCCGGAGAAACCGGGGTGCCGGACCTTGCCGAATCGCAGGAATTCAGCATCGAAGAGCTGGACAAGTTCGCAGGTACATATGCATCGGTGGATGATCTTCCGGACGTCTCTGTCTTCCGGGACGAAGAGCGCCTTTTTGCCCGCTTTGCCGGAGCGTCAGTGAAACCTCTTTATGCTGTAAGTGAAAATAAGTTTGAAAACAGCACTCTCGATGCCCGTTTTCGTTTTGAGGAGTTCCGCAACGACCTCGCCCAGAATTTATACTATCAGCCCGGCGAGGAGGACGCTTACCTTTTCCGGCGCATGATCGAAGCCGATGTCGCCATCGACCCGGAAATCATCTTCATGGAGACCGAAGACCTGGATGAGTACACCGGAACCTATGAAATGCCCGGCGGACTGAAGCTGACCATCAGCCGGGACAATGACTCGTTAACGGCCGGCATAAGCGGCCAGGACGATATGAAAATCCGACCGAGAGAACGTGACGTGTTTTTCTACCGGGAGGTTGATGCAGAGCTGCATTTTCACAGGGATTCCGACGGCAAAGTCAATGCAGCCACACTGCATCAGGACGGACAGCAACTGAAATTTCTGAAAAAGTGACTTCCTCTCTGGTATCGCTATCAGAGTTTTGCAAACGCCATTCCGCAAGCGGAGGCAGCCTCCATAGCCTTGTACTGGCAGGTTGGATGATGCTGATTGTACTGCTTTCTTCAACCGCACCGGCATCAACCGGCTATACCGATTATGGGCTTCCCGATGAGTGCAAGCCTTTCGAAGATACATTTGAAAAAATTCGCGAAAACCTGCAGAACGGCTATTGGATTGACGCAGAAATGGAAGTTTACCAGGTCCGGGCCAAAGCACCGGATTGCCGGCTGGTTCCTTTCTATCTCGGGAAAATCCACTATTACCGGCATCAGGACCGGAAGGCACTATACTACTTCAACCGGCTGGCAGAACAGTACCCGGACATGCAAAAGGTCTATCATTACCGCGGTCTGATTTTTTATCAGAAGGGCCTGGTAATGGTTGCCCTGGAAGAGTTTCACAAGGTGATGGATCTGCACAGGACCATCGGTTCCGGATATTTCATCCGATACATCCTGCCCCTGCTTGAAAAGGACGGAGAACTTGACCCTAGTCATATCGACACCCTGCTTGATGCGGTCACCCTTGATACAGCCCGGGAGCTGACACGCGGTTTTCTGGCCTATTTTCAGGATGATTATGAAAGCGCCCTTGTTCATTTCCGCGCCGCCGTTAATCACAACCGCCGTCACGCTGCCGCATGGATGTATGCCGGCCGGTGTCATGAAATGCTCCGGCAGCCGGTCAGGGCCCGGAATGCCTACAACCAGGCTATCGCGATTGACGATTCCTATGCCAGTGCATGGCTCTACCGCGGCCTGATCAAACTCGACCAGGGTAACTGGTATGGTGGCTGCCGGGACCTGCGCACCGCAAGTTCGCTTGAGAACCACGCAGCGGATCTGGCTATTCGGAACTACTGCAACCGGCGCCCATTCTGATGCCGCTCTCCCGCACCCGGTGCAGTTCACATCAACCATTAATCACATTCTGCAGCAGGTAACAGGTGTGATTGCAATAAAAAGTGTAAAAAAATGTGAACTTTTTGTATTTTTTTAGGTTATACAGTCATCATTAAGATGAACTTAAGATGATAAATAAAAAACCATAAACGGTCCCGCCGGTACAGCCTCTACCATATCAAAATTTATTATGCAACTATTATCCGTCACAAGACGCTCTCTGCTGCTTTTTTCATTTTTCCTGATTATCAGCGGCTGCAAACAGCACGAATCGGCACAGGCACCATCAGATACAGAAACACCCTCCAACGTTGAACAAGCAGCCTCCTCCGGTGAGGTTACCCGTTCCACTGCCCGCCTGCTCGACTATCCCGAAACCCGGCGTGACGATACGGTGGATGTCTACTTCGATGTTGAAGTGCCGGACCCCTATCGCTGGCTTGAGAATGACCTTTCCGATGAAACGTCGGCCTGGATTGAGGCACAGAACAAGGTCACCTTCGACTATCTTGAGCAGATACCCTTCCGTGAACGAATCAGGGAGCGGCTTGAAGAAGACTGGAATTATGAGCGCCTGAGCTCACCAAGTCAGCGCGGTGATTATGTGTACTTCTCCCGCAATGACGGTTTGCAGAACCATTCTGTGATCTATCGCACACCGGTTTCCGAAGATGATGAGAGCCGGAGAGGAAGCAGCGAAGACACCGGGTCTGATCCGGACGATGCCGAGATCTTTCTTGACCCCAACACCTTTTCCGATGACGGGACTACCTCACTGGCCGGCCTGAGTTTTACCAAAGACGGCTCACTTGCAACATATGCAATATCCGAAGGGGGATCAGACTGGCGAAAGTTCATCGTCCTCAACACCCGGACTATGGAGCAGATCGGCGACACGCTGACGGACATCAAATTTTCCGGCATTTCCTGGTATAAAAACGAAGGGTTTTATTACAGCAGCTACGAAACACCGGAAGGCAGCCAGCTTTCGGCCCGGACCGATCAGCACCGGCTCTTTTTTCATCGTGTCGGAACTCCGCAAAGTGAGGATGAACTGGTTTTTGGTGAAGATCAGCGCCGGCGGTATGTATCCGGTGGTGTGACCAATGATCAGCGCTTTCTGGTTGTCTCCGCCCGTGAAACCACCAGCAACAATGAACTTTACATCAAGGACCTGGAGGATGAAAACGGCAAACTCGTGCCGGTAGTTGATGATTTCGAGCACGACCACAGCATCGTGGACGCTGACGGAGACCGGCTGCTGATTTACACCAACCTCGATGCCCCGAACTACCGCCTTGTCGAGGCCGATGCCGGTAATCCCGGACCGGAGCACTGGGAGGATGTCATCCCGGAAACCGAACATGTCCTGAATGTCAGCACTGCAGGCGGATATCTGTTCGGCAACTACCTCGTAGACGTGCAGACCGAAATCCATCAGTTTGATTACAACGGCAACCTGATACGCAAGGCGGAGCTGCCCGGAATCGGTACGGCCAGCGGTTTTTCTGCCGAAAGGGAGGACACCGTCCTGTATTACACGTTCACTTCCTTCACCTATCCATCCACGATTTTTCAATACGATATCGCCTCAGGCGAATCTGAACTGTACTGGATGCCCGACATCGACTTTGATCCGGAGCAGTATGTCACCGAACAAATTTTTTATGAAAGCAAGGACGGCACCGAAGTTCCGATGTTCATCACATACAAAAAGGGACTTGAACTGGATGGCAGCAACCCGGCTTACATGTTCGGATACGGCGGATTCAATGTCAGTCTTCGTCCGTCGTTCAGCGTAGCCCGGCTGATCTGGCTGGAGAACGGCGGTATTTACGCGCAACCCAACATACGCGGTGGCGGTGAATATGGCAGAAGCTGGCATCATGCCGGAATCCGGAAAAACAGGCAGAACGTATTTGATGACTTCATTGCAGCCGGCGAATATCTCATCGATAATAATTATACCTCCAGCGAGCGGCTGGCAATTGCAGGCGGTTCAAACGGTGGCTTGCTGGTCGGTGCCGTAATGACACAGCGTCCGGATCTGGCGGGGGTTGCCTTTCCGGCTGTCGGGGTGCTGGATATGCTTCGCTATCACACCTTTACTGCCGGAGCCGGCTGGGCTTATGATTACGGCACGGCCGATGAAAGCGAGGAGATGTTCCGGTATCTGCTTGGTTATTCTCCGGTGCACAATGTTGAAGAGGGGGTGACCTTTCCTTCCACCCTGATAACCACGGGGGACCATGATGACCGGGTGGTGCCGGCGCATTCTTACAAATTTGCTGCTGAACTGCAGAACAGCCATAACGGCGACAATCCCGTACTTTTGCGTGTGGAAACCCGGGCGGGACACGGCGCCGGACGTACAACCGATTCGAGGATCAGTGAATGGGCCGACCGGTATGCCTTTGCCTGGTTCACCATGGGGCTTAATCCGTTCGACTGAGCGTTGGCGGCAAATTAACTGCTTTCTAAAAGATGGTTGCGCTGCCGGTTATCGTACTGGAAGCACCTTTTTTTGTTTTCTTTGCGAAGGTCACAGAAACAGAAGTGCCCGATTTGTCAGGATCCAGTTCCATTGAACCGCCAAGCTGCGATACAAGAGCCTGCGCAATCATGTGACTGAATGATTCCGCGTTAAAAATATCATGACTGTCCAGCAGACCCGGACCGTCGTCGCGCAAGTTAAGAGTAATATGTCCGTTCTTCTCATTCAGCGAAATGGCAACCATTCCCCCTCTTGCAGTCGTTTCCTGCTCATCCTCTTCCGGGCTGTGACCTTCCCTGGATTCCTTCACCAGCAATTCATTGCAAAGAAGAATAAACGGAATGGCCTGATTAATGTTAAGCATAACGGATGACAGGTTCTTTTCAAGCGTTATGCCCATGTTCTGTTCATCATCTGAAACATAAAGATCGGCCAGCTGGCTTAAAGAACGGCTGAAATCAACGTGCATCGCACTACCCTCATAAGAAAAGAGCTCATGGGTCAGCGACAGGCTTTTCAGACGCTTGATATAATTCTGGATGATGGCATTGATCCGTTTGTCATCATAGTGCATGTTGTTTAAGTCCAGCATGGCTGAAATGAGTGCCAGGTTGTTTTTTACCCGGTGATGCACCTCCGAAAGCAGCACTTCCTTTTCATCAGCAGACTTGCGGTTCATTATCCGGCTCCGCTCAAGATCATGAATCGCCCTGTCCATAACAGTATTGTTTTTCCATACCAGGATAAATATCAAAAAACCGCTCGCCAGAACAAAAAATGTTCCTTTGATCGACTGGATCCGTGTGATCTGTTCCGGGTCATTAAACATCGCAAGCACAGCCGCATCCGAGAAAAAGATCCACAAAAAACTGATTATGATATACAGCCCGGCAATTGCGAACGGACTGCTCCTGATGAGAAATTCAAGTCTTCCCGTGACGATTGTTTTTTCTGCCATACACTTCCACCCCCCGGTGATATGAGGTTAAAAGATTACCGCAACTGTAGTCATAAACTCCTGACCACAATTTAAATGATAATCCGGGAAATTAACCACAAAAGTTTCATCAACCGGTGATACCGTGCGGCTGTACCTGACAGTCCAGATGAGCTTTGAATATATTTCGCTGAATATCCTTTGGATTTATTCTTCCGAAGAATCTTCTCTGATTCCAGATCCGCGCTTCTTCGGTCATTTCCTGATGCAATTCAGTCGCAGAAGCCTGCTCACCGGCAGACTCTCCATTCCTGTCGAGGTCCGGTATGATCACCGGGCTTCTGTCCGGCTGGTATGATGACTGCCGATATCCCCGTTCCGATCTGCGCTCCGGGCGTCGTTCGGAGCGCAACGTCTGAAGCTGCTCCCATTGCTTCTCCGAGAGAATTTTTCTGAGATCCTGCTGGTGGCCTCTGTACAGTTCTCTGCGGCGACTGGTGTACTCCTCTCTGTCAATGTCCTCTTTTCTCATCTTCGATATCAGTTGCTGCATTTCAGCGCGGTGAGACTCATGAAGCTCGTTGATGTGTTCACGCTGCTCGTCCGTAATATCATCGAGCTGCATAATGAGGCGGTTATCCGCTGACGGACGCATGCCGCGCTGACCGGAAAATCCGGGTGTCTGCTCATTCGCCATCCCCTTCTTGATGGATTGCGTATCGGAAATTTTACCCGGAATCATATCGGCCTGTGCATAAGAAAAGCCCGACAATACAAAGATAAGTGTAATAAAAAAGGCAAAAGATGTTTTCATAAGGACATTCCGCAGTTAAAATGAGTGATATCCGGCCATGCCGGGTTCACCAGATTATACGAAGGAAGGCATACCCCGGTTCACTTACTCAGTGAATTGCTTCAGGCTAAACGGGAAAAAATCAGAACGTCCCGATTCTCGACCGCTTGTGAACCCTGGCAGGTTCATTATTTCCGCCCGCATTGTTTGGAGCCGTACTAACCTCGTTGACCGGCACGCGGAGGGAGAACACGGATCCCTTGCCGGGAGTGGAGATCACCGAAAGACTGCCTCCCATTGCCTGGGTGATATTCCGGGATATGGCCAGCCCAAGACCAAGCCCTTCGTATTTACGTGTTGTGGAATCATCAGCCTGTCTGAAAAAATCAAAAATGACGTCAAGTTTCTCTTCCGGGATTCCTATTCCCGTATCACTGACAAAAAACCTGATTTCATTATCCTGTTCTTTCCGGAACCCGAAGGTCAGGGTCCCGCTTTCCGTGAACTTGACGGCATTGCGAAACAGATTGGTCAGCACCTGTCCGACCTTCATCCGGTCACAGGAGATCTGAGTTTTCAGCAGCTTTTCATCCGGATCATAAATGACGGCAATGCGGTCTCCCTTGCCCGATTCGTTCAGCAGCTCCTCAAGGCCCTGGAGCTTCTCTCTTGCAAAGGTTTCAAGATCGAAGGACTGATCCCGGATGGTCACCGCTCCCTGCTCGGTCAATGCAATATCGAAAATATCCTCTATCATCCCGAGGAACTGCCTGCCGCTTTCATTGATAATGGACGCGTATTTCGCCTCTTCCGGATTTTCAGTGGATGATTTGATGATCTGGCTGAAACCGATAATGGATGTCAGAGGCGTACGAAGTTCATGGCTGATGGTGGCAAGAAAAGCGGATTTCAGCCTGTTGCTCTCCTCGGCTTTTTCTTTGGCCAGCTGCAGTTCGATTTCGGCCTCTTTGCGACTGGTGATGTCGCTGGCAAGACCGACAAAGCGTACAGCTTCTCCCTCCTCGTTTGTTACCGGAAATCTCTTGAACTCTATCCAGCGAACATTGCCCTTTTTGTCATAGATACGGTACTCTTCGTGAAAGTACCCGGCATTACCTCCCTGATTCAAGGCGTCACGGATCCGGGAGAGATCATTCTCATGAATGACTCTGAAAAATGCGTCGGGGTCATTGGTCAGCTCTTCCGGCGAAATATCGAATACATCTTCAAACTTTTCACTGGCATAAAGCAGCACTGTCATGTCTGATGACCAAAGCCAGAATGCTTCGTCAATATTTTCGACGATATCCCTGAGCCTCTGCTCGTTTTCGAGCGCCTGCTGTTCTTCTTTCTGGTGCGTGATATCAAGCCAGGCACCGACAATCTCGGTCGTTCCATCCTCCCCGGAAATTACACGATACCGGTCAAAGAGCCAGTGATACCGGCCCTCACGATCCCGGAACCGATATTCGATGGTCTTTTCTTCTCCTGCCAAATCAGTCTTAGCATGTTCTGCAAATCGTTTCAACAGCTTTTCTTTGTCGGCCGGATGCACCTGTGCTTTCCAGAATTCGAAATCTTCAATGTACTTCTCGGGCGGATATCCCAGAATGTTTTTTACATTTTTGTTCACATAGGCGATTTTCGGGATACCATCACAGTTTTTTATGGTATAGACTACTGCCGGCACCTCTGAGAGCAGTGACTTGAGCTGTGTCTGAGCCTTCTTAAATTTTGATTCGGCCTTTTTCAGCTCTGTTATGTCCCGTCCGACCCCCTGGATTTCCCTGATATCTCCATGTTCATCCAGTACGGCACTGTCTTCCCAGTGCAGCCAGCGCCAGCCATCCCGTGTCATTGCGCGCTGTATCATCTGCGCCCGCCATGGATGATGCTTCAGCTGCTCCATGGACGCAAGTGTCTGCGGCAGGTCGTCTTCATGCACAAAAGGCATGAATGTCCGCCCGATCAACTCTTCCCGTGACTTTCCGAACATCCGGCAGTAAGCATCATTGACATATGTAAACCGGTTTTCACGATCCACCCGCACAATAAGGTCGTTTTGCGACTCCAGAAGTCCGCGATACCGCTTTTCACTGGTCTTCAGGTTTTCATTGTTTCGCTTCTGATCAGTAATATCCGTAAACGCAGCGGCAAAACACCCCTCTTCCGATCGATACAATTGTACCTTGAACCACTTGTCAGAAGGTTCGGAATAGAATTCAAACTCACCCTCATCCCGGCGGTTTGAAACAGCATCGTGGTATCCGGCCCAGTCAAATCCCTTTCCTTCCCGGCGGGAGGCGAGTTCACCGGTCGTCCGGCCTTCAAGCATCTTGCTGCTGCATCCAGAAAGTGCCTCAAAAGCGGCATTAACCTCTGTTATTCGAAAGTCTGAGGGTGTTCCTTTACCGCTGTCCGTCGATTCGTGATATACGAAACCGAAAGGTGAATTGTGTATCAGTGATTTGTAATCACGACCTTTCATAAATACCGGTTATGCGGAAAGTGTTGAGTCAGATCCATTACGTTTGTACGCATCGGCTCGGCTGCCCGTGCTGTGGCCCATTGCAACCGAACCCAAATCGATCTTATTGCCAGATTGAGAGCATCACGGATATCTCCGTGACCGGATATATCGAATGAAATAATTTACACCCGACCTCGATTCTAATTCTGAATCAAATATAATTGTTTCTCTGTAAAAGATAATGGCGCGGACGTTCTATGAGAAAATTCTAACGCCTTAATGTATCAAGGACTTCCCCGTTTTGACCTACCAGTTCCATCCGCAGCGGCATCTGTCCTGCAGCATGGGTGGAACAGCTCAGGCAAGGGTCAAAGGCGCGGATCACCGCTTCCACACGATTCAGTGCCCCCTGGTCAACACTTCCGTCTTTCACAAATTTTTCTCCCTTGACAAACTGCTTTGCTACCTGCAGTATCCCCTTGTTCATTGCCAGGTTGTTATTCCCGGTTGCGATGATCAGATTGGCCCATTCCATGATTCCATGGTCTTCCCTGACCTTGTAGTGGTGGAACAAGGTGCCCCGCGGAGCTTCGGCAACCCCGACACCTTCGGTATTGTTTCGCCCTGCCCGGGCTTTTACATTTTTGTTCAGAATTCCCGGATCATCGAGAATTTGCTCAAGTTTCTCAATGGCAAACAAAATTTCGATCAGGCGCGCATAGTGGTAGTAAAACGAGCTCAGCACCGACCCGCGCGATAAACTTCGGAATTCGGTCAGCTCCTGATCGGCCTGTGGAGTCCCGCACCGGTCGACAATATTCAGCCTGGCCAGAGGCCCGACCCGGTACATCCCGTCCGGATACCCTTTCGGCTTGTAATACGGAAATTTGAGATAGGACCAGTCTTCCACCTTTTCACCGATGTACTCCTGGTAATTTTCCGGCTCAAGCCTGTCGGCGATAATCTTTCCCGATGCATCCACAACACGGATTTTTCCGTCATAGAAATCAAGTTCGCCTTCATCATTGACCAACCCGAGGAACAGCGACTGAATATTTGCAAAACTCCGGATTTCATCCCGGAACTTGCTCACCCGAACCGATTGCTGTCCGTCAATCAGCAGCGATGTCTTGAACCAGTCCAGATTTCGCAGGATAATCTTCTGCATTTCCGGAATCTGCGCCAGAATTTCATCCCGGACCTCCTCCCGGCAGGGTTCACTGACGCCTCCGGCCACAATCCAGGAAGGATGGACCCGCTGACCTGCCAGCTTTTCAATGACAGTCTGGCCAAACTTGCGCAAGCGAATGCCGTCACGGGCCATTTGCGGGTTTTCCTTCATTACCCCGAATATGTTGCGTTTGGCGGGATCGGCATCCATGCCTAAAACCATATCAGGCGACGAGAGATAGAAAAAGCTCAGTGCATGCGACTGGATTATCTGGGCCAGATTGATTGCCCGCCGCAGCTTCACGCCTGTTTCGGGTATCTGAACGGCCAGAATCCGGTCACAGGCCTTTGCACCCGCAATGAGATGCGCGACCGGACAAATTCCGCATATGCGCGCCATCAGTGACGGCATTTCACGAAACGGACGGCCCTCGCACAGTTTTTCAAAGCCCCTGAACTGGGTAACATGAAACAGTGCATTCTCAACCGTTCCCTTGTCATTGAGGTGAATGGTCACTTTGCCGTGCCCCTCGATCCGGGTCAGTGGGTTAATAGTGATGGTTTTAGCCATGAATCAACATCTCCTTTTATCCGAATTTTGTACGTTCCCTGAGGTCGGGAGTCCTGCCTGCGGCAATTTCGCTAAGTGTATAAAAAATGACATCCGCAGATGGCGGACACCCCTGCAGAAACAGGTCCACATCCACAAAATGATGGACCGGATAGGCTTTGTCCAGCAGCTTCGGCACGTACTGATCCGGCATCGTCTTGTTATCCGGCGTCGTTTCTACATAGCCGCGATTCAGCACCTGTTCAACTTTAAACCGGTTGCGCATGGCCGGAACGTTTCCGGTTACGGCACAATCTCCGAAGCATATCAGCATATCGGTGCTTGTGCGGATCTTTTTGACCATTTCCAGATCCTCATCGGTGCTGATAGCCCCTTCAAGCAGCGTAACATCCACCTTCGCGGGAAATTCCTTGTAGTCCACCAGCGGACTGTACAGAATATCATAGGACTCGGTCAGCTGGATGATGCGTTCATCAATGTCGATGAGGGACATGTGGCAGCCGGAGCAGCCGTCGAGCCAAAGTGTTGCAAGACTCAGTTTCTTCATTTCTTCTCTCCCCGCATTAATGACAGATAAGGCAGGAATTGCCTGCGTTTCGACATTTCACCCACCGATTTTCCTTTTTCAAAAAGCGCGCCTGTCGGACAGACGTGTACACATTTTCCGCAGAGCGTGCATGTTTCGGATTCACCCCATGGCTGATCGAGGTCAGTAACTATTCTGGCTTCAATACCGCGGTCTTTGATATCAAGCGTGTGGGCACCTTCGATCTCATCACACACCCGCACGCACCGGGTACACATGATGCACCTGTTATGATCCATGACAAAGCGCTCACTGGTCACATCCACCTCCAGATCGGGATAGATATAGGGATAGTGGACATGATCCATTCCCACTTTCTGTGCCATCGCCTGCAGGTCACAATTATCGTTGGACACGCACACCGAGCAGACATGATTTCGCTCTGAAAAATAGAGTTCAAGCAGATTCTTGCGAAGCTTCCGGAGGCGTTCGGTTTGGGTGAAAACCTGCATACCCTCTTCCACCGTTGTCATGCAGGCCGGAAGCAGTTTTGGTGTACCGGCAACCTCCACCATGCAGAGCCGGCATCCGCCGTATGCTGACAGACCGTCGATGCTGCAAAGCGTGGGTATATCGATTCCGTTTTCCCTTGCCACTTCAAGAATGTTCTGATCTTCCCGTGCACCAACGTGCCGGTCGTCAATGATAAGGGTTTTGATTTTTACGGATGAACTCATGACACAACCTCGTTTTCATGTTCCATAGTGCATACACCGGCCGGACATTTTTTGTCCCTGATATGTGCCGTGTATTCATCCCTGAAAAACCGGATGGTACTCAGCACCGGATTTGCGGATGTCTGTCCGAGTCCGCACAAGCTGGTATGTTTCAGCACATCACACAGCTCCTCAAGCAGCTGCAGATCGTGCATCGTCCCTTTTCCGGTCGATATGTTTGTCAGCATGTTGTACATCTGTGCTGTACCTACGCGGCAGGGTACACATTTGCCGCAAGACTCGGTACGGCAGAAATCCATGAAATACCTGGCCACATCGACCATGCACGATGTTTCGTCCATCACAATCATGCCCCCGGACCCCATGATCGACCCTGCCTCGGCCAACGATTCGTAATCGACCGGCATATCCAGATATTCTTCCGGGATACATCCACCGGAAGGCCCGCCGGTCTGAACAGCCTTGAATTTTCGGTCATCGACAATTCCGCCGCCGATTTCATACACAATTTCCCGGAGTGATATCCCCATGGGCACTTCAATAAGTCCGGTATTCCGGATGCTGCCCGCAAGCGCAAAGACCTTGGTGCCCTTGCTCTTTCCTGCTCCGATCGCAGCATAAAAATCCGCGCCTCTGCGGATGATCGGACTCACATTGGCGAATGTCTCCACATTATTGATAAGCGTGGGGTGGCCCCAGAGTCCGTATTCTGCAGGATAGGGAGGACGGGACCGGGGAGCACCGCGGCGACCTTCAATAGAAGCGATAAGAGCGGTTTCCTCTCCGCAAACGAAGGCTCCGGCTCCAAGCCGGAGCTCAATATCAAAACTGAACGGAGTGCCGCATATGTTTTTCCCCAGCAAATCCCGTTTTTCTGCCTGTTTTATGGCATTTCTCAGCCGCTTAATTGCCAGCGGATACTCGCCGCGAATGTACACATAACCCTTCGATGCACCAACGGCATATCCGGCAATGGCCATGCCTTCCACGATGCTGTGCGGATCGCTCTCAAGCATGCTGCGATCCATGAAGGCGCCGGGGTCTCCCTCATCCGCATTGCAGATCACAAACTTTTTTTCCCCTACGGCTTTTTCTACCGTGCTCCACTTCAGGCCGGTCGGATACCCCCCCCCGCCACGGCCGCGAAGCCCGCTCTGCACGATCACTTCAATTACTTCCACCGGAGTCATGGTTGTCAGCACTTCATAAAGCGCCTCATATCCCTCCAGGGCCAGATAGTCGTTCAGGCTTTCCGGATCGATGTTGCCGCAGTGTTCAAGCGCCACTCGTTCCTGGTGGGTGAAAAACGGTGAATCCGGGGACACGACAAGGCGGCTGACCGGTTTTTTGTCGATATTTTTCACGATTTCCGGAGCATCACCGACCGATACTCCGGCATAGAGTGCCTCTCCGTCATTGATGGAAATAAGCGGACCGGTGGCACAGGGACCAAGACATCCTGTTCCACTGACCCTGCAGGTCTTCTCCCTGCCCTGCTTTTTTACTTCCTCCTCAATCGCCTCCTTTACGGACTCACTCTGAAGAGAGACACAAGCCGCTGCCGTACAGACATTGATATTCTGGGGATACTCTTTGCGTTTTTTTCTGTGTGTTTCCCCGATTTTATTGAATTCTTCCGGTGTCATAGTGATTCACCTTTACTTTGATCAGTTCCCGTTCCGGATCATCGCCCGGACTTTGCTCACGATATCCTCCGGCTCCTGCATTCCGGCAATTTCTCCGTCATAGACCATGGCGGGTGCGAGTCCGCATGATCCTATGCACCTGGCAGTGAGCAGTGACAGCTTGCCGTCGGCGGTCGTTTCACCGGGTTCGACATCAAAATTCTTCTTAAATGCTTTCATAATGGCGGGCACGCCTTTGATATAGCACGCCGTTCCGGTGCACACAACCGCAGTGTGATCTCCCTGTGGTTTAAGGGTGAAGAAATGATAGAAAGTAGCAACCCCGTAAACTTTGCTGAGCGGAACCCGAAGTGAATGAGCCACATACTTCAGATTGTCATCATCGAGATAACCATAAGCCTCCTGGACGGTATGCAGCGTCTCAATCAGTGCATAGGTGGAATGTCCGTATCGGCGCATGGTGGCATCCACCAGTTTGCGGCGCTTGTCTTTCTGTGCTACCTTAGAGCCTTTGCGACCGGCTGATCGCCTTCTTTCTGATGCAGACACCGGTGAGCTTTTGCTGCTTCTGTTGCTTTCTTTTGCTGCCTGACCCTGTTCCATAGTGAACTCCCTGTACCGAATTTTGTTTCCGTTCAAATGAATTTGCTGAACGTACTGCAATAATTACTGCCTGATTCTCCTGTGATTCCCAGGATAGAGACGACACTGTGCGGCAGTACCGGGTACAATAATTTGTGTTTCCTGCTGCGTCGGTCGTGCGTCTGTGCTGCTGATGTTCTGCCAAATTCGCTTTACAAAAACCGCGTATAACTTCTTTTCAATAATCTTGCGAAATAACATTCTGAAATTACATGATTTACCGGACGGGGAAATAGTCAGTATTCATCCGGCAGCCATGTACTTATATCATAATACAATTTTTCTGTCAAACAGAACAAAAAAAATGAACCAAAATCACCGGTGGCACCTGCGCGCCACCTGATTCCATCCTGAAACTACTTGCTGCTCTTTGAATATTGCCCGTGCAATTCCGACAAAATATCACGTGCTTCATGAAGTGAATTCAGAATATAATCGGCCTCATTGCGCACCTCCGGTCCGGGCTGTTTCAAATCGGGGATCATGATGGTCAGCATTCCGGCTGATGATGCAGCCCGGACACCATTTTCCGAGTCTTCCAGTGCCGCACAATTGCGGGCCGGCACTCCAAGTCTTTCAGCTGTCTCAATATAGATATCCGGTTCGGGCTTGCCGTGTTTAACGTCATCGCCGGTTACAATATGTTCAAACGGATAGTCAACGCCTGCTGCCTCCAGGCTGAATGAAGCCTGTTTGCGTGTGCTGGATGTGGCAACTGCTGCCGGCAGCCCGGTTCCTGACAGCCAGCTCAAAAATTCATCAAGACCGCTTTTTTTATCAATCCCGTTTTTTCTGGCCTCTGTTTTCCAGATTCCCGGCCACCAGGCCCAAAACTCATCAAGCGGAAAGCCCGGCCCCATTTTCCCTGCAATTACCTTCTTGCATGCGGTATTGGGAAGCCCAACGAGCTGGTAGAAAAATGCATCCTCCATTTCATATCCAAACTGTCGGGCTGTCTCCTGCAGCGCCGTCTTATACATGGGTTCGGTATCGATCATCAGTCCGTCCATGTCGAAAATAACGGCTTCTATCACTGTTTTACTCACGGCTTTGTGTCTTTATCGCTAATGCGCAGTTCATTTCAGACCAAAATAGTGATTAAAAAATGATATTGGAAAAGGTGGCTCTGTTTTACTCATGAATTCTCATCGTGCAAACAGTCATTCAGCGACACTGTTGTTATCCATAAACAGCAAATTAATATAACCTTATTTTATGCTTTCCTCACTATATTTCCAGTAGATAGCATGGGTTCTCAGACACTAATCACCTCTTGCGCCCTGTGATGCATACAGCAAAACCTTCTCTCAGCACGCCGCCACCCAAAAAGGGATCTGTGCTGTGCATGATCCTGGCCGGCGGACGCGGATCACGTCTGGCCGATCTCACCCGTTGGCGTGTCAAACCTGCTGTCCCTTTTGGCGGAAAATACCGGATCATCGATTTTACACTCTCCAATTGCATCAATTCGGATCTGCGAAAAATAGCCGTACTGACACAGTATAAATCACAGTCACTGATCCGGCATATCTATCATGGCTGGAATGTTTTCAATTCAGAGTTCGGCGAATTCATTGAAGTTGTCCCCGCACAGCAGAGAAACCGAAATGACTGGTTCCGTGGCACGGCAGATGCCGTATTTCAGAACATGGATTTCATCGTCCGCAACAACCCGCAATGGGTGCTTGTTCTTGGCGGCGATCATGTCTACAGCATGGACTACAATTACATCCTGCAGTTTCACAGAGAGCGGAATGCCGATGTTACCATTGCCAGCGTACCGGTTACACTCAAGGAGGGATCTGCGTGCGGCGTGCTGGAAATTGATGATTCCGGCCATGTTGAACGGTTCGTGGAAAAGCCTGAAAAACCCGTTCCTATTCCGGATCAACCCGATTATTGTCTCGCCTCCATGGGGATTTATGTTTTCAACACGCAATTCCTCACCAGAAAACTTATTGAAAATGACAAAAAACCGGGGACCGCGCATGATTTTGGACGTGATATTTTACCCGCGTCAGTAACAAACCCGTCAGACCGGGTATTTTCATGGACTTTCTGGAATGAGGAGCAGAACAGGCCCGGATACTGGAGGGATGTGGGTACCGTTGACTCCTATTGGAAAGCCAATATGGATCTGGTCAGTGTCTCCCCTGAATTCAATCTTTACGACCGCAGCTGGCCGATTCGCTCCTGCCTTGCCCAGTTCCCGCCGGCAAAATTTGTCTTTAATGACAGCAACCGGCGCGGCATGGCTGTGGATTCACTCGTTTCTGAAGGAAGTATTATTTCCGGATCACTTGTGGAACGCTCGCTGATATCCACCAATGTATACATCATGGACGCACGGATCAGCGACTCGGTAATTCTGCCTGATGTGGTAATCAACAATAATGCGCGAATCCGAAATGCTATAATCGACAAATACTGCGTCATTCCTGAAGGTATAGTCATCGGTGAATCAGTGGAAGAAGACGGAAAGTGGTTTCACATCACTGACGGCGGAATCGTCCTCGTGACACCGGAAATGCTCAACACCCGGGAGAAGTATCGAAGAACATCCGACAGCCAATACCTTGCCATGCGCCTGAACATTTCCGGAGAGTCATGACCGGTGTCGGTCCGGGCCGTCTTTTGTGTCTTTTGTAACAGAATGGCGCCTGGCCAGGGTGTCAATGCGCTGCTTCATCTCATCCAGCTCACCTGAAACGCGTGACAACTCTTCCTGCAGTGACCGCTCCCTCAGGCCGATCGCCCTTTCCGCTTCATCGCGGGCATCACGCTTGGCCTCATCCATGCTGTTCATAATTACGCCGATGAACAGATTAAGCACAATCATGGTGCCGATAAGCACAAAAGTCACAAAATAAAGCGCTGCCCCAAAGCCGAATGCCTGCGGATCCGTACAGCCGTTCTCCTCACCGTATCCCCAGATGGCGTGATCACATCCGTACATGTTGATGTACATGATATTGGTCCAGTCCTCCAGCGTTACCACCCGGAAAAGCGACAGCAGGCTCAACTGCAGATTCCCGAAATGAACAGGATCATTTTCCCGGAACAGAAACACACCCATCGTGGCGTAAATATAGAAAATGACGCTGAGCAGAATTCCGATGTATCCGATGGAGGGTATGGATTTGAGCAGCGTATTGACCAGAAGCCGGAGCTTTGGTATGGTTCGGACGATCCGGAAAACCCTCATCACGCGTGCCAGGCGGAATACCGCCACAAACGCACCCTCCACCTCCGGAAAAAGCAGCGCCAGGTAGCAGACCGTCACGATTGTAAAATCGAAGACATTCCAGGGATCATTGAAATAGCGCAGCGGCTTGTTTCCCTCGGCGGACATTTTAATAATCACCTCGACCAGAAAGATGAACAGGATGATCTGATCGAGCGTCCATAACAGCTCCTTGTAGTCCGCTACTTTTTCACCGTAGGTCTGGATACCGACAACCACACCGGCTGCAAGAATCACGATAAGAATAAACTGATTGAACCAGGACGACTCTGCAATTTTCCTGGATAATTCTGAAAAGCTGCTCATGGGGTTGCTGCTCTGATGTTATCTAAGAGACCTGTAATTGACCAACGCACTCTGAATGCGGATACTCTGCTTACCTGCATATTATCTGCGAAATATTACCTGCATACTGGTACTCTGCTTACAGTTGGTGAAAGCGGCATAAAATATGAAAATCGCCTTACATTTGGAATGCCGGATGGTATTATTCGGCCTGAACCTGCCTTCTGATCACCTTTCCGGGCAGGTGGTCGTTTTCACCGTCTGCAATGACATGTTCCCCGTTAACAAAAACATGGTCAAAGCCGGCAGCATAGCGGTGCGGATCCTCGAACACGGCCCGGTCCTGCACTTTTGAAGGATCAAAAATCAGCAGATCTGCGGCATATCCCTCCCTGATCAACCCCCGGGGAGTATCGACTATCCCGTCATCCGAAAGACCCAGTGTGGCAGCAGTCAGGCCGCTCATTTTATGAACCGCCTCCTCAAGGGTGAGCAATCCTTCTTCCCGGACATACTTGCGGATAATCCTGGCAAATGAACCATACCCTCTCGGATGACGCATTTCCGGGCCGCCATCTGATCCGATCATAACATGGGGATCCTGAAGAAAACGCCGCATCACATCTTCGTTCATAACAAAATAGGCTGCGCTGGCTCCATCCGGACCAACCTCATCAATGAGCACGTTTTCAAATGGCATATCCAGCTCTTCGGCCACTTCCGCAAGTGTTTTACCGGTCCAGGGCCCTGACCCGAAAAGTGTGGCTTCCGGACCGTTTCTGAGGGTAATCCGGGCGCGAAGGTACTCCTCCAGCTCTTCCCGGCGTTCAGAGACGGCCGTTTCGAAATCCTGTTCCGACCGCGCCCATTCCGGGAAAACGATACTTATACCTGTAAAACTCGCAACGTAGGGATAGACATCGGCGGTGACAGTCAGCCCTTCATCCCGGGCCTCCTGAAGGATTCCGAGAATGTCTTCTGCCCGCTCAACTTCATTGGCGTACACGATCTTCAGATGTGAAAAGTGGACCGGCACCCCCGATCCCCGCCCCGCATCAAGCACTTCCTGCACGGAAGCTTCAATCCGGTCGTCATCCTCGCTTCGGACGTGGGCCATGAGTATTCCGCCGTGGTCGTTAACCGCTTCGGCCAAAGCCGTCAGCTCCTGCCGGCCGGCATAACTCCCGGGCTCGAACTCCAGTCCGAGCGAAAGGCCGAATGATCCCGCATTCATGGCACCGGAGAGGATGTCTGCCATAGCGCTGATATATGCGGCATCAAGATCTCCCTCATCCGGGGCATCAACGATCTCCCTGAGTGTGCTGTGTCCGGTAAAATGGATTATATTGGGACCTGTTCCGCGCGCATTGACATCATCCAGCCATGATGCTGCATCTTCGCCGCCGGGATGGGTCCCGACAAGACCGAGAGTGATGGTTGTAACCCCCATCGAGAGGAAGTTATCAAATCGCGGAGTTTCAAAAGGGTTGCCCCGTGAATGCGCATCGATGAAACCGGGAGCAAGAACATCTCCGCCGGCGTCAATAACACGGCTCACATCTTCAGATCCCTCATTTTCGCCCGAACCTGCCTTAGTGACCCCGGCGATTTTTTCATCCCGGATCAGAACTGATCCGTCAAATGCCGGTGAACCTGTTCCGTCGATAATGCGGGCATTTGTGATCAGAACCGTGGATTCATTTTCTTGCTGGTCCGGAGAACAGGACGTTGCGGCTGCAAACGACAAGAGCATCAAAAACAAAGCAGTACATCTTGCAGTAAAAGTCATTTTCTGGCTGTCATTATCTTCTCCGCAGGACCCGGCCCGGGAGTTCCGTGTTTTTATTTCCATTTTCCACCACGGCTGTGCCGTTAACGAATACCCGGTCAAAGCCCTTGGCATAGGTGTGCGGTTCTTCAAATGTTGCCAGGTCCCGGATCTGACCGGGATCAAACAGCAGCAGATCTGCGGCATATCCCTCCCGGATGATCCCCCGCGGCGTTTCAACCCGGCCGGGATCAGACAGACCGATGGTTTCGGCAGTGAGTCCGGACATTTTATGGATGGCCTCTTCCAGTGTCAGCAGCTCTTTTTCATTGACATATTTCCGGATAATGCGAGCGAAGCTTCCGTAGCCGCGGGGATGGCGCATAGTCGGGCTTCCGTCGGAACTGACCATCACATGAGGATCTGTAAGAAAACGCTGCATAACATCCTCATCCATTACAAAATAGGCTGCGCTGGCGCCACGGGGACCGATATCATCGATCAGTACCTGTTCAAAGGGCTTGCCCTTCTCTTCGGCAACTTCGGCCAGCGTTTTTCCGGCCCATTGATCTGTGCCGAACAGTGTTGCTTCCGGTCCGTTTCTCATGGCAACTCTGTTGCGAAGATATTCTTCCAGTTCATCACGCCGGTTCTCCACCACTTCATCGAAATCATTGGGAGGCAGCGCCCATTCCGGAAAGACAATCCCTATACCGGTAAAACTTGCGACATAGGGATAGACGTCAGCTGTCACCCGCAGGCCTTCCTTCCTGGCCTCATCCATCAATCCCAACACTTCGCCTGCCAGCGCGGGATCATCACCAAAAACTATTTTTATATGAGAAACGTGGACATGCGCTCCTGATTCGCGCCCCTGGTTCAGCAGTTCAGTAACGGAATCCAGAATTTTATCGTCGTCCTCACTTCGCATGTGACTCATGACCAATCCGTTCGCTTCCGCTACCGGACCGGCAAGAGCTGCCAGCTCGTCAGAATCAGCAAACATTCCGTGATCATATTCAAGACCGGTAGTCAGTCCGAAGGATCCGGCTTGCAGAGAGCGGCCGAGTATCTCCAGCATCTGTTCTATATAGCTTTGGTCCAGTCCTGACTCGCGGGGAGCATCGATGAGTTCGCGCAATGTACTGTGTCCGACAAAGTGTACGATGTTGGGTCCGGTTCCTGACGAATCCACCTTGTCCATCCAGGCGGCCACATCTCTTCCACCAGGGCTGCGGCCATCCTGACCCAGACTGACCGAGGTCACACCCATGGCCAGAAAATTGTGGAAACGGGGCGTTTCCAGGGGATCGCCGTGTGAATGGGCATCGATGAAGCCAGGAGAAAGTACGCGCCCTTCTGCGTCAATGGTTTTTTTTGACTGCACAATCTCTGCGTCAAATTCACCGACGTTCACAATAACCCCCTCATCAACAACAACATGCCCTGCAAACGATTCAGAGCCGGTTCCATCGATTATTTTTGCATTTTTAATCAACAGATCATGCAGATCCGCGTCATTTTGCGAATTACATGAAACTGTTAGAAGCATCAGGGAGGCCATCACCAGCGGGAGGTTCAGGCGTGCCACCTTAACAAAACGGAACAGGTTTTTGATTATCATACCAGGACACTAGTTGATTTGACTTTATTGCAGGAAGAGGGAATATAGTCAAACATCACCAACCGTGCATCAGTCAAGCGGCTCGATACGATACAAGCCTCCATCCGAGTGGTCTGTAAGCAAGTAGAGATTGCCGTCCGGACCCTGCCGGATATCCCGGATACGCCCGGGCTCCCCGCTCAGCAGCTCTTCCTGACGAACAACCTCCTCGCCATCGACGACCACACGCCGGACATGCTGCTGGGCCAGTGCGCCGATAAATACATCACCATGCCAGCCGGGAAAGTTATTTCCGTAGAAAAAAGCCATTCCCGACGGGGCTATGGATGTCGGTGACCAGTGAACCAGCGGATTGACAATATCCGGATCTTCATGAGGTTCAATGCCAATCGGTTGACCGCTGCCGTACTCATCACCATAAGTGGCATCAGGCCATCCGTAATTGCCTCCGGCTTGAATTATATTCAGTTCGTCTCCACCCTGCGGGCCATGCTCATGCTGCCATATCGCTCCGGTTTCCGGGTGGATGACCATGCCCTGCGCATTGCGATGGCCGTAGGAATAGATTTCCGGCAGTGCTTCATCGCTTCCTGCAAACGGATTGTCTTCGGGGACTGACCCATCGTAATTCAGGCGGATGGTAGAACCTGCAGGGTCCTGAAGATCCTGCGATGGTGTACGCTCCCCGCGATCTCCGATTGTAAAGAGAACCGTTCCGTCCCCCGGGAAAGCTATACGTGATCCGTAATGCCGGCCCGGATTTTTGGCAGGTTCCTCGACGTACAGCTCCTCAACATCAACCAGTTGCTCACCATCCAGCCTGGCTCGTCCGAGCGCGGTTCCGGTATTGCCGTTATCCGCTTTGGAGTATGTGAAATAGATCCAGCCGTTATCCTCGTAATCAGGATGCAGCGCAACATCCAGCAAGCCACCCTGACTGCGGGAATGAATATCCGGCAATCCGGACAATTCTGTTACCGTCTCGCCGTCAAAAAGGTTCATACGCCCGGGGCGTTCCGTGATGATCATGCGATCATCCGGCAGCCAGGCCACTGCCCAGGGGTTCTCAAGGCCGCCCAGAACGCGGACCAGCCTGAAGTCGGCATCTTCGGACTCTACGGACTCAATGACCACATCGCCGTCCGGCGATGCATTGGTTTCGATACTGACCCGGTCATCACAAGAGGTCAGAATCAGTGCGGGCAGAACAAGCAGTGCTGTAATCAGAACTGGTGAATATGCAGATAGTTTCATGATGTCTTCCCCCGTTTTTTAAGAGATAAATTCGGCTTCTGAAAATAAGGAGTGCAGTTTCTTGAATCTGATCCCCTTTAAGTTTAACATGGCGAAGAGCAGATTTCACTTTGCCTCTATGCCAAAACGCATTAATTTCAGTTTGTTAACTAACTCACTAACAACATGTTGTTTTGATCTGTTCATTTCGCCGTCTCACTGTCACTTTTCATCCGTAACCAAACCACACTGCCATGATACGCAACCTCTTCTGTATAACACTTGCTACTCTGCTGGCGATGGTACTGTTTGCTCAGTCCGCCCATGCACAAAGTCCGCTCTCTTTCGGAGCCAAAGCCGGAATCAATATCGCCAATGTCAGTGGCGATGCCTTCGACGATGCCGATTCACGAACCGGAATCATTATCGGTGGTGTTGTGGATATCGGACTGCCCATGCTGCCGGTCGGCCTTGAAACCGGCCTCTACTACTCACAGCAGGGTGCCACCATTTCCGAAAGTTTTGAAGAGTTTGGTGAAACATTTGATTTCGAAAGCACACTTTCACTTGATTACCTGACCATACCGGTGCTGGGCAAACTGTATTTCGGCCCTCCGGGTCCCATAAGTCCCCACATAGTTGCCGGCCCCTATTTTGCTTATCTGCTGGACGCCGAGTCTGAAGTCACTATGAATGGCATGACCATTTCGGGTGATATCAGTGACGAGACGGAATCACTGGATTTCGGCCTGATCGCAGGAGTCGGAGTGGACTTCAATGTCGGTGTGACGAAACTTAACGTTCAGGCCCGATACTCGCTCGGCCTTGTTGATATTTTCGATGATTCCAATAATGATGATTTTGACGATTTCAACGACTTCAATAATGATTTAGATGATGATTTTGTCACAGATCCCGATTCAAAAAACCGGGTCTTCACCATTACGGCCGGAATTTATTTCTGATTTATATCAGTTAATTTGGATATATTGATCAGGATAAGCAACCTGGGCGAAAAAAGTTTTCGCAGAAATACCTTCTGTCATATTCTGTAAGGAAGCGGCATGTCGCAGGAAAAGGATCAACAAATCAGATACAAGACAGCATTCGAGCATTCACTGACGGCCACTCTGATCACGCGACCTGACGGTACCATCATCACTGCCAATCCTGCTGCCTGCGACATGTTCGGCTATACTGTTGAGCAGCTGCGGCAAATCGGCAGGAGCGGAATCATCCATACCGACAGTCCCGGATTATCCGGTTTTCTGCAGGAGCGCGAAAAAGCCGGAAGTGCCCGGGGCGAGCTGACCGCCATTCGAAAAAACGGCGAGACTTTTCCCTGCGAGTTCTACTCGGCAATTTTTCACGACGAATCGGGAGAAGCTTTCACTTCCACGACACTGCTGGATATTTCCGGGCGAAAAGCGACCGATATTGAATTGAAAAAGTCGCTGAAGCATCTTTCCGAATACAAGTATGCGCTGGACCAGGCTGCAAATATCGTGATCACGGATGTTGAAGGTTACATTACGGAAGTCAACGAACATACATGCAAACTTTCCGGGTACGCAGAAGAGGAACTCATCGGAAGCCACACAAATATCAACAATTCCGGCTATCATCCCGATTCGTTTTTTAAAGAGCTTTGGAACACCATTTTAAAAGGTGAAGTCTGGAGGGGGGAAATCAGGAACAAAACAAAAAACGGCTCTTTTTACTGGGTTGATACTACCATTGTGCCTTTTATGGATTCCGGCGGCAATCCCGAGCACTTCCTGGCCATCCGGTTTGATATCACGGATCAAAAAGAGTCACAGCGACTGGTCAGGATCAACGAGCAGAGGTTTCGTGCCCTGGTCCAGGGCGGATACGATTACTTCGGGATTATCGACGAACAGGGCCTGTTCATATATGTCAGCCCCTCATACGAACAGCTGCTTGACATTCCTTCTGAAGAGCTGATCGGGCGGCCGGTCGCAGACTTCATCCATAAAAACGACCGGCGGCAGCTTCTTTCCGAAATTTCTGAACTGGATAAGGAAAACAGACTCAAAACCAGTCCCTACCGCTTCTGTTACAACGAACCGGACTGTTCCGATTTCCTGTGGTTCGAAAGCACCATTACAGATCTGCGGGAGGATCCGGCCGTCAGGGGATTCATCGTCAACTCACAGGATATAACCCATTCGGTTTTTTTTCAGGAGCTGGACAAACTCGAGCGCAAGACACTCAAAAGTTTTGCTGAAGATAAACCTCTTGCCTCAATTTTTGATGAACTGCTGACCGGTATGGAAGAACTCTATCCCGGTATCCGTTATGCATTTATTCAGGTACAGGGAAAACAGATGAAAGTCCTTTCCGCGCCATCATTTGGCGACGATCTGATCCGGCACGTGGCGTCTTTTGTCATCGGCAAAGATCAGGGAACCACAGGTGTTGCCATAATTTCCGGTGAAAAAGTATTTGTCGATGATACCATGAACGACCCCCGCTGGGAACCGTACCGGGAATTTGCACAAAACGAAAATATCCGGGCTTCATGGTCCCACCCCATAATTGACTCCAACACAAGTGACATACTTGCAGCACTGGCTGTCTACTATGATCAGCCCAAAACCCCGTCCGACCAGGAAGAACGAACGGTGGAACGCATATGCGAACTGCTCAGACTAATCCTTGAAAGTGAGATCAAGGACAAGGCTCTCAAGGGAAGCAATGAACGGTTCCGGTATGTAAACAAAGCAACCGATGATGCCATATACGACTGGGATTTGCTGCAGAACCACCTGCAATGGGGTGACGGATTTCGCCGTCAGTTCGGCTATCAGGTTCATGGCAAGCCGTTTCCTATCGAAAACTGGTACTCATTGATCCACCCGGATGATGTCACTGCCGTAAAAGAGAGCCTTGAAAAGGCAATTGACACTCCCGGTCAGTCAAAATGGACCTGTGAGTACCGTTTCGAAAAACAGAGTGGCCGTTATGCCTATGTTTACGAAAACGGATACATTATCAGGGATGATAATCATCAGGCTGTCCGCATGATAGGTGCACTCCGGGACATCTCCGACAAAAAATATCAAGAAGAAAAACTGAGGAATTCACTCCGGGAAAAAGAGACGCTGCTTTCGGAGATACATCATCGGGTAAAAAACAACCTGGCCGTTGTTTCCGGCATGATGCAGCTGCAGGCCATGGAAGAACCCAATGCCGTCGTTCGTGAAAAGCTGCATGACAGTACCCTGCGCATTCAGACCATGGCCACCATCCACGAACTGCTCTATCAGTCCGAAAATTTCTCCCGCCTGAGTTTTACCGATATCATCAAAAAACTGATGAACACCATTGAACAGGTTCTTCCCGACGAGGTGACGGTTGAAAAGGAAGTGCATCTCATCCCCCTGGAACTCAATATTAATCAGGCCATTCCGTGTTCACTGATCATTAACGAGGTGCTCACCAACTGCTACAAACACGCCTTCAAAGGCAGAGAGCATGGAAGAATAACGGTCAGACTGCAGGAAAACGGAAATGAGGTTGGCATTTCCATTCATGACGATGGCGTCGGTATCCCCGAAAATGCAAATTCATCTGAATCTCTTGGTCTTCAAATTATTCAGACCCTGGTGCAGCAGCTAAAGGCGCAGCACAAATTATACAATTCCGGAAACGGCACCGTATTTGACCTTACATTCACCAAGAAAGATATTTCAGGAATCGGAAATACACTCAGCAATGATGATGACGAAAATAGTGATGCGGAAAACGGATCATCCGGATTGTCGGACAACCCGCCATCACAGCTACCCTTATTCTGAATAATCCCGGTTCGATTTTTCCAAACAAATCACCAAAAACAGCCAATTTACATGAATTATTTCAACGCTTTCATCCTCATCCTGATAGTACCCCTTATCGTTTTTTCCTGCGGTAATGATGCTGACCGTGAAAGAGACCCCGGTGAGGCGGTTCCGGAAGCAGGTGCGCCCGATATACTGGTGCCTTACACCATTGACGCCGAAGGAGTGCCCGGATTCAGGCAGGACCAGCTTCGCTTCAGGGACTACAGCAATGTGCTCAATGCCATATCTGTGATTGCTACGGTTTCCCGAGATTCCGAGTACGGCAATGAAGCCTACCGGCCAGAACTCTACCCTGATGCCATGATGGAGCGTGCGGAGCAATGGCTTTCCATGGTTGTACAGATCGATGACTATTTCAACGAAGAGGGCAGGATCACCCCCTGGCTGGAAGAATCCGCAGGGGTATATGAAGCCTCCGGAGAGCTTGATCTCTCACTTTACCCCCATCTTGTTTATGCCTATCACATCCACCACCGGAGCGGCCGCTTTGAAGACAATGAAGTCCTGTACAACCGGCTGAACCGCGAACCAACAAATTACCTGGTCACTCCCGGCCGGTATATCATGAATGAACACTACCGCGATGGTGCGTTTTATGATGACAGTGGTGTCATGGATCATCAAAGCATGAGTTATGCCCTCGGCGCACTGCATGCCAATGCCTATGCATGGGTTGCCTGGAAAAAACCGGGCGGGGCAGATGATATGGGTGTGCTCTCGGAACAGGCGCTGGGTCATCATATGGGACACACTCCCGACGACATGGTGGCTATATACCGCGGGGCTGCCGCTGTGCTAGACGATGCCTGGGACAGTGACAGGTCCGTCTACGATTTCGGCGACGGCACCGAGTGGGATCTGGACGCCGCCGGTGCTATGATCCGCGGTAAAAAAGCAATGTATGACTTTCTTTACATGTTTGGCGATGAGGATGATGCGGAACTGTCCCGGACCATATTTGACCGTACCGTTGCCATGCTGGAAGCTATTGCACCGCTTGCCGAACCATGGGGCCTTCCCGAACGCATTTCATTCACCCCGGATGGCACCCGCCCGGCCTCCGGAACCGTCTCCCTTTATGACTGGTATCAGTTTCTCAATCACCTCGGAGGCGGCTATGCCCTTGACCGCGAACGGGAAGGAACCTCCATGTACCTGACCGAACACCGTTCTGACGTCTTTGACCTGATTGGCGAAATTTCTGATGAGGCGCTTCTCGGAGCGATGGAATACCATCTCATAGACGGCCGGCTTGTGACGGAGCTGGACTTTTCCGACGGATCCGTGACCGACGACCGGCTGACCGTTTCAACCGCCGCAATGTTCATCACCATGGCAGGCAATATGTACCGGAAAGGCGATGCCTTTGAACGCGCCTCCGACTGGGATTCCGTCTCCGAAGAAATTTCCGGTCGCAGCAAAGAGCTTTTCGATATTTCTTTCGACCATCTTGAGCTGCTGGATAACGCGTTTTAATTTTTTCCGCTGAAGTGAATCAAAGAGAAAGCAAATCAAACCGCATTTCCATTGAGCGGGATATAAGTTCGCATTCCCTGCGATTCAAGCGCAGCCTGAACCAGGTGCGCGTGTCCCGCACCCTGATGCAGTTGTTCTGGACCGCCGGCCCGGTGACCGGACTGGGGCTGATCGGCGGCTATTACATTGGTTTCGGTCAGTTTCCCGACCTTAATCTGCTGATTTATTTCATCAGCTTCACGGTGCTTTCCGGACTGATCGGTTTGATTGCCCGTATATTCTACAATATAACCCGTGGTCATCTTGAGGAGCAGGGGGAGCGGGATGTGCTCGATGTCACAGACAAACTGGGAGATCTGATCCTTGCAGCCCGTGATATGAACGTACAGGCTTATGAAGGAGACGCACGCAAGCGTGAAGCGGCCCTGCAGCTGCTGAGGCGGGTTGACCTGACATCCTACGGCGTGACCATTGCATTTAGTGATCTCACCGGCAGACGGGAGATCGGTGATATCATGGGTCAGATCTATACCTACAGGCGCATCGGACTCTACTCCCGGGTCAGGGAGTTGTATGCCCGATACCGGGAACAGATAAGGCAGATCGAACAGGAACTCGAAGATGACGCCCCTGAAGCCGCCAAAGAACTGCATGACTGGTTTACCGGCCTGACCTTCGGCTCTTCTCGGTTCGGGATAGCCAGAGAGCCGCACTTCCTTCAGCGTATCATGTCCTCCATCGAAAACAACAATCCCCGGCTGATGACTTTCCGCGATGTCGAGGAGATGATCATTCTGGCCTATGAACTGATCAGCGGAAGGGAAATCCCCATGCTTGTTTTCCAGTACTCCGGAAGATGGAAATATGCCCGTGCGCTGGATGAACTGGAGCAAAAACGCAGTGAATACCGGGTATATCAGGCCCGCGGAGGCAACCGGATCCGGGCTCTTTCGGCTTTTCTGATCGAATCGGGCTATGCCACCGTTGAGGATTTGCCGGAAGGCCTGACCATCCATCAGCTTATTGACCATGTCACCCGGATGATGGACCAGCTTGCCGGAGAGCTCCGGCGATCAGCAATGGATCCCAATACATCTAAAGATGAACTGCAGCGCCTGGTACGTATTATGAAAACCGGGCTGGAGCTTTACAGCATGGCGCACCGGGCCTATAACGAGACCGGCAGACGTCATGCCAGCATGATCGAAGCTTCCCGGAAATGGGAGGAGATAACCTCGCAGGCGTACGGTGATCCCGCAAGTCTGCGACTGGGTTCGGGGCGAAGGGGTATCCGCATAAAAGAGGATATGATCTTTCTGGATGATGATGAAAGGCTTGAGGTTTGCCGGCATCTGGCCTGGTACTTTGAGCGGCTGGATGTGCACAAAACCGGCTTTGCCTTTGCATCAGCCAATAACGAAACACTTTTCCCGGATGATTTGGATCATGAAACCGGCACGTATACCTCCGGAGCGATGGCCGCGCGCCGGCTGGCGATTGAGATTGCCCTCGCCCTTGAACCGCACATTAAACTCTCCAGACCCGAAGTGCAGCGAAATATAAACGCTACCAAAGCAATTTACCTTGGTGAACTGGCTCCGGACATGAATGCCGTAAGGAAGGCCGAACTGGGCAAACGGATGGCAAAAGATGCCGACAACCGCCTGGGGTATGCCGCTGAACAGATGGCAGAGACACTGGTCCGGTTATATGATGTGGAGCTGGGAGAAGATCAACGGGACTTCCTGCACTACACATATGGCGCACGTACAGAAGTACTGGAACTGCTCGACATGCGGGAAAAAATGACCGAACATCCGGTCAGCTATCTGAGTGAACGCCCTCCCGCTGTTGATCCTGTAAAACAGGAATGGATTCGCGCTCAGCGGATTGCCCGTAAAAGAATGGCAGATCTGAACCCGCAGGTGTCACGTAACCGGTAGCAGGGAACGCTTAATGCTGCAATTTTGTGTATCCTTTTTTAATCTCGGAATCCGTTATTATTTCTGTATCTGCAGTATCTGCTAACATTGGGATTTATTACCGCTCTCTATGCTGAAACGCGTTCGCATATCGAAACGCCTGTTGAAACTGCTTGCCTTTGCGGCAGGTTTGTTGTTCCTGTATTTGCTGGGGTCCCTGGTCTTTTTCAATGCCACACCAAAGGAATTTCGTGTAACCGAACCGGTAATAACATCCTATTCCGTCAGTGATCCCCAGTTCCGGCGGGACAGCGGGCGGCTGACCGGACGTGACTGGGTAAACGGCAATCACATTGAGGTTCTGGATCGCGGCAAGGATATCTTTGATGCGATGATCCGTGACATTGGTGAGGCCGGGTGCTGTATCACCAAGGAGACCTACAATTTCAGAGGCGATGAGGTGGCCACCCGGTTTGCCGCGGAACTTGCTTCCGCATCACGCCGCGGGGTCGATATTCATTTCCTGATGGATTTCATCGGCTCCGTTGCCGCAACACGGGCACAGCTGGACACACTGCAGCAAGCCGGAGTCGACCTCGAGCGATGGCGCGAACCTGCATGGTATCATCTGTCCCGGTTCAATCACCGTACTCACCGGAAAATTATGGTTCTGGATGGCCGTGTTGCCTACACCGGCGGCGTCAATACAGCCGACAGCTGGCTTCCCGACCCGGTGGACGGCGGGTATCGGGACTACCACTTCCGGATCAGCGGTCCGGTCGTCAGAGAAATACAGGGCGCTTTTTCTGAAAACTGGGTGTCTGCCCGCGGCGAGCTGCTCCTTGGTGAACAATATTATCCGAATTCCGACTCCGTCGGTACCGCTGCCATGCAGGTAGTCAGCAGCCGGCCCAGGGAAGGTGAAAAACGAATGCGGAAAATGCTTTTGCACGCCATCGCTTCGGCTGAAAACTCCATCCGTATCAGCTCCGCTTACTTTTTCCCGGACCGTTTCTTTCTGGATGCCATTCGTGATGCCTCCCGCCGCGGAGTAGACGTCACTATCCTTACGCCCGGTGAACACATTGACCAGAAATACATCCGGCATGCTGCCCATACGCTTTATACCGGTCTGATCGAAGACGGTGTGGCCATTTACGAGTTCAAGCCGTCAATGTATCATGCAAAAATGCTGATTATCGATGATTATTTTGTGTCTGTTGGCTCGACGAACTTTGACAACCGCTCGTTCCGGATCAATGATGAAATGAACGTCAACGCACTGGATTCCACTTTTGCCAGAGAAATGGTGCAGCATTATGAGCGGGATCTGGCACAATCCGAACGACTCACTCTGGAAGATCTCAGCAACAGGCCACTGCGGCACAAAACATGGGGATGGATTGTCCGCGGCACCATCGGAGCCTATCTGTGATTAACTGATGTGAATGCCGCGACTGTGGCTTCAATCTTGCCGGACATCGAAGCTTATCTTTGATTCAGCAGTTGCCGCAACTTCATATTCTCAGACCGGGAAGTCATCATCAGACAACCGGTTTTTAATTCCCTGCAACAGCTTCAGTTTTTGCTTCGACCGGATACTCCTGTTTCTTTCCCATGTAGCGGAAAAACACAAGTGTAATCAATGCAGCACCAAGGTCTGCAAGCGGAAACGCGTACCATATGCCATTGATTCCAAAAACAAGCGGCAGCATCAGAACGAGCGGAATCAGCAATATGCCCTGTTTTGCAAGTGCCAGCACCAGTGCCGGACGTGCTTTTCCAATGGCCTGAAAATAGGCACTGCCGATCAGATTGATGCCTATGAGCGGAATGCCGAGAAAAACCCAGCGAAGGGCGGGGGTTGTTTGCTCAATAAGCTCCTGGTTGTTGGTAAAAATGGAGACGATATGAGGAGCCATTGTCATAATGATGGTGAATATGCCCAGTGATATAAGCACGGCTGATGTTATGGCCATACGGGTCAGCCGGCGTACTCTTTTCATGAGCCGGGCACCGTAGTTATATCCGCAAATGGGGACAAATCCCTGCGTGATGCCAATTACGGGGAAGTTTGCAAACATCAGCAGCCGGTTTATGATCCCGTATATGGACAGCCCCATTTCTCCGCCATAGATAAACAGCGAGTTGTTCAGAACCAGCGACAGTAACGTGATGGTACCCTGGCGGGCGAATGAGACGGCCCCCAGTGATGACACTTCACGAACGATAGTTGGATCCGGACGCAAATACTCTGCCCGCAGCTTCATCCGGGACTTTCCCCTGAGAAAAAACCAGGTGGCGAAAACGGCACTGCACATGTAGGACAATGTAGTTGCCCAGGCAGCCCCGGCAAGACCCATGTCCAGATATACAATCAGAATCGGATCGAGTATGATGTTGACAACAGCGGGGATCATGATGATCAGCATCGCAGTGCGCGGGTGTCCCTCTGCGCGGATTACATTATTGCTCATCATCGCCCACGCCAGAAAGGGAACACCCAGCAGGATGATCCCGAAGTACGTGCGGGCAAACTCGGCAACGTCACCACGGCCGCCAAACAAGCTGAGAATGGAATCCATAAACAGAAACCCGGCAGCCATGAAGACCACTGAAAGGGTAAATGTCATCCCCATCTGATTGCCGAAAGTGTGATATGCTTTCTCGTCATCACCGGCGCCGAATGCACGGGATATGACCGATGCGCCACCGATGCCTATTGCCATGCCGATGCTGGCTATCAGGAATGAGATTGGCAGTACCACGGTGATTGCTCCTATGCCGAGCGATCCGACCCAGAGTCCGACAAACAATGTATCTACGATACCATAGATTGACATCACCAGGATTCCGGCTGATGCCGGTACCGCCTGTTTGCGAAGCAGCTGACCAAGGGGCTGCGTGCCGAAAGCGTCCCTCTTATCGTCGCTCAAACTTCCTCCGTGCTTGCCCGGTAAAACAGGATGCCATAAGAATATATCGTTTCGTTAATGACCTGTCGTTAATAACCTGCCGTCCGGTTTGTTTGAGCAGCTGCCGATCTCATTGCTGAGAATCGGGCTGTTTCCTTAACAGTGTGAACTATCATTAGTGATGGAGTATGAAACAGTTGCCGGCCTGACAAGATTCCGTTGCTCATCTTCAAACGAAAAGCTTGTCCTCTTCTTGTATCCGGACATGACACTACGGCATTGAAATGCTGACGAAGTGCTAAAATATAAAGCCCCGGCATCTGCATGATACCGGGGCTTTTTAACATAGTCTTGAGTAATAGTTACTTCTCCTGATTTTCGGGTTGCATACCGCAACATTAATCAGTTTTCCAAGACGTCAGGTTGGTCACCTTTATTTCTGTGGGTTGGTCACCCGCTGTTTCACATTCTGCTCTTCAGTAATTACGCTGCATCTGTACAGCGCTTTTTAAATTCTGGAGGTAATCTAAAACCGTCGCCCTCAGTCTCCAAATTAGAATACCTTAAGCGAATTGGACCGACAGCGGGTTGCCAGAGCGCTGTTCTGATAAAGTCACATTATTTCGCTTCAAAATCGCCGTTTTGCCCGGCTCAATGTTACAGCGGTCTAATAATTGCCGTCGGTCATTAAGAGTATTTAATATTACCATGCATTATCCGGCCCTTGTTATGCTAAAAGTTCACTCTTTTTTAATCATGTTCCGGTTCCGGAATTCCAATCTCTTCCTGCCTTGCAGAAGATAAGGAGACAGCTATTGCATATACTTATATATTTATATATATTTTATAATACAAATTAACCAACAACAAGCAACTACATATAAAAATGATTAAAAATACAGCATTATTTACATTTTCAGGTGCTCTGTTCGCACTGATTTTCTCCGGTATCTTCGCCTTCAGCTCCACCGATGATCACATCCTGATGGAAGACCGTTCCCGTTTTGACTTCGACACAACCATCGAACAGATTGAAAAGAAAGTGGATGATGCCGGATGGGGTATCGTCAACGTACACGACATGAAATCCACTCTGGCCGGTCACGGTCATGACGTTCAGAATATTCAGATACTGGAACTGTGTTCATCACACTATGCTGCCCGGATCCTTGAGCTCGACGACGAACGGATCATCTCACCCCTGATGCCGTGCCGCATTGCCGTCTACGAAAAAAGCAACGGCAACACTTACATATCCCGGATGGACAATGAGGCAATTGCCCGTTCCTTCAGCGGTGTCATAGAGGATGTCATGGCCAAGGCTACAAGTGAAATAGAGGACATTATTACAGAAGTTATCGAATAATGTTGATGTTTAATCTCAGCAGCATCGGTATCTGCTGAATGGTATTTCACAGAGATTTCACACAAAATCGTATTTTGAAAGCAGATACAACAACCCGACACACCGAGGTTATCTGTCATGATACGTACGATACTGAAGTCTTCTGTGCCTGCCATAATCCCGGTGATGCTGTCTGCTTTCGCCTTTTCCGGTTCCCTGTCAGCCAGTCCGGGTAATGCAACAGCCGAAACAGATCGCATCGACACGCTTTTTCACAAATTTCTTGACATCGAAATCACCGCAACAAAAACAGCCCGCCCGGCACGCAGTGTGCCGGCGAGGGTTGATGTGCTGTCGTCACGTGACTGGGATCTGACACCCGCCTGGGGCCTCGATGACAAGCTCCGTACCGTTTCCGGTGTCAATGTCAACAGTTCCATGGGTATGTTTACCATGCGCCCGCGCGTCAGCATACGCGGCATCTCCGCCGATGAGCAAAGCCGCACACTGGTGCTGCTGGACGGCATGCCGGTAAACACCTCGGATTCCGGAGGAGTCAACTGGAACAGCATCAGTACCCGGACCATCGAGCAGGTCGAGGTGTTCAAAGGCCCCGGTTCGTCTCTTTACGGAAGCAATGCCATGAGCGGTGTGATCAACATTGTCACAAGAACTCCGGAGGAGCCGCTTGCCGCATCCGCCGCTGTATCGTACGGAACGTTCAACACCTCTAAAAGCAGCCTCACGCTTTCCGGACGCCCATCCGATTCGTTCGATTTCCGCATCAGCGGTTTCTTCAATGACAGTGACGGCTACAACACCACCCCGGACTCCCTTCGGTCCGAACCGGGCTACGAATACAGTGTCCCCCGATTCCTGCGGGAAGGCGGCGTTCAGGGACGGGCCACCTACCGGGCCGGTAGTCTTCTTGAACTGGATGCCGGGCTGGATATTTACCGCGACAAGCGTGGCGAGGGCACGGAAATTCAGGCTCCGGACGGAATGCATCGCAATTTTGACATGACACGCATGAGGCTGCAGGCCAGGGGAGAGCGCGCCGATCTCGGCTACCGGCTCAACGTATTTTTCCAGCGTGAGGACTATTTCCGGATCAGCGAGCGCATGCGCGGCGATAACTATGAGCGGTTTGATGTCGACTCGGACCGGGATGACATGGGCCTGACGCTCGATCTGTTCCATCAGACCGGAACGATCCCGTCGCTTACCGGGAACGCAAATCATGAACTCACGGCAGGATTCGATGTCCGGCGCGGCTCTATTGACGGCGGAGATTTTTATCAGACCTCGCCTGACCAGGTCGTCAACCGGGGAACCATGCGATTTCTGGCCGGATACGTGCAGGACGAAATTTCCATGCGCGACGAAACGATGCACTTGCAGCTCGGACTCCGGTACGATCACGTCAGCTTTTACGACGGATATTTTTGGGCGGATGGTGATGAGGTCAGCGATTTTGCCGGTTGGAACGGCGAGCTGGATGAGCACACCTGGTCCACGTTCAGTCCCCGCATTGCTATTCGCTTTTCACCACAACCGAATGCTTCTTCTTATTTGTCATACGGAAGGGGATTCCGCGCCTCGGTACTGGATGACCTGACCCGAACCGGCTGGAGCCGTGTCGGTCCGAAAATTGCCAATCCCCGCCTCGGACCCGAGACCGTCGATACCTGGGAAACCGGCGGCGAATGGCGCCCCCACTGGCGCTGGCAGCTGGCGCCTTCGCTGTTCTACTCCTATGGCCGTGATTTTCTCTATTACGTCGCCACAGGTGACCGGTTATGGGAAAACGGTCCGATGATTCATCAGCGCCAGAATGTCTCCGCAGTGCAGGTTGCCGGAGCCGAATTCGACGTTAACTGGATTGCCGGGGAGCGCCTGCATCTGAGTGCCAACTACGGCTACAATCACACGCGTATCCTGTCCTTTCCCGAGCGCGAAGACCTTGAAGGCAACAGGCTGACCTATTCGCCCGAACATCAGATCAAAGGCCGCCTCCAGTGGCGGGGCGCCCCTGCAAAGTTCGGACTTTCCGCCCTGTACAAAAGCCGGCAGTACACATCCGATGACAACACGGCATCACTTGACAGCTATGTTACATTTGATCTGATGGTGGCCCGCGATATCGGTTACGGAGTTTCGGCGTCACTGGAGGTTCTTGATATCGCTGATAACCGCCGCATGGAAACAACCGAGGACATGTCTCCGGGCCGCATGCTGAACCTGACGCTAAGTTATGACTGGCCGCAATAGCAAAAACAACGGAAGATTTCTGGAAATGACGGCCGCCATTGCGCTCCTGCTCACATTCCTTTTTGTGACATCGACCTGCAAAAACGGTGGGCGCGACGGCGGCAGTTCTTCTGAACCCGCAACGGACGTCACAGATGCCCGGGAAGATACCTCCATAACCGTTCGCGACATGGCCGGTCGTGAAATCACATTCGACCGTACGCCCGAACGCATCATCGGCCTGCGCGCAGGTGCGCTGCGTTTGATTACCTGGCTGAATGCATCTGATATGGTTGCCGGGATTGAAGAGCCGGAACGCAATGCCGACCGGCCCTATCTGTTCGCCCATCCCGAACTGCGCGAACGTCCGGTCATTGGTCCGCTGATGGGAGGAGATGCCGAGCTGCTGGTTGCAGCCCGCCCGGATGTTATCTTCATGACATTCGCCACTTCAGGACAGGCGGATGAGCTGCAAAATCAAACCGGCATCCCGGTCGTGGTCTTGGATTACGGCGATTTTGCCGAACGCCGCGGCGTGCTTCTGGAGTCGCTGGAACTTATGGGGCGCGTGCTTGGCAGGGAGGAGCGTGCCGAAGAACTTACCCGCTTCATCCGCTCATCCATCCGCGATCTGAAAGACCGCACCGGAGATGTAAACTCCGGTGAACGTCCGCGCGCCTATGTCGGCGGCATATCCTATCGCGGTGCACAGGGCATCAATGCCACCGAGCCTCATTATCCGCCGTTCCGGTTTGCCGGAATCGACAATGTCGCCGCAGATCTCGATGAACAGCTTATCAATCCCATAGACGGCACATTCATAGACAAGGAACAGCTTCTGATGTGGAATCCGGATGTGCTGTTTGTCGATTTATCGAGCTGGCAGGTGGTACAGCCGGAAATCCGGTCCGGCACACCGCTGTATAACGGCCTCTCCGCTATCGGGGAGGGCCGCGTTTACGGTCTGCTGCCCTACAACAACTACGCCGCAAACTACGAGCACATGCTCATCAACGCCTGGTATGCCGGCAAACAACTATACCCCGGGCGGTTCGACGATATTGACATGGCCGATAAAGCGGACTCCGTTTACAAAGCTTTTTTGGGACGGGGGGTGTATGACCAGGTGTCCGGAACCATGAACGGCGGGCTTCGCAGTCTGTCCGGTGAACTGTGAGTTTCCCCGATGGCTGTCTGCACCATCCTGCTGCAGGAGGCTTCTTTCAGGCGAATTGCCGGATCCGGCCGACACTCAACCGAACATAACATGGATCCCACCCAAACGGGTTCGCACAGAAAAATCCGCAGCTCTTTACAAGTTAAGGGGGAATTTACGGACGAGGCAAGATTGTGTTCACACAGAAAAATCCGCAGCTCTTTACCCTGTTTATTTGAAACAGAAACAATAGCAGCCTACCTTCCGGCATGAACCAGGTCATCCGCCAATATCATCATCATATCCGCAAGCGACTGCTGTTTCTGGCATTGATCTTCCTGGCGACACTGCTTGTCGCTGTCTATGCCATGTCCAGCGGTGCTGCGGGACTGTCATGGCGCGATGTGATCCTGGCCGTAACCGGACGCGGTGATACCGTCACGGAACAGATTGTTATACATATCCGGCTTCCGAGGGTGCTGGCAGCACTGCTTGGCGGACTCGCACTATCGGTTTCAGGAGCTGTGATGCAGAGCCTGCTGCGAAACCCGCTGGCCTCACCCTACACGCTCGGGATATCGGGCGCCGCCGCTTTCGGAGCCGCTTTCGGCATCGTCTTCCTGGGTTCCGGACACATTGCCGGCGGTGACGGAGAAGCAGCCATTCGTCTTTTTTCGGTATTTCAGGATCGCTACGCGGTGATGGGTTCGGCGTTTATATGGAGTCTGGCAGGTACCGGTCTGATCCTGGCCATTGCCAGATTCCGCGGGATTACCCCGGAAATCCTGATCCTGGCCGGCATCGCAATCGGATCGCTGTTCAGCGCCGGATTATCGGCCCTGCAGTACATCGCCACGGATATCGAACTCGCCGCTATCGTTTTCTGGATGTTCGGCGACCTGGGTCGTGCCGGCTGGACCGACATCGGCATGCTTGCGCTGATCCTCACGCCCATAATGGTTTTCTTCATGTTTATGACCTGGAATTACAAGGCGCTGCAATCCGGGGACGAATATGCACGCAGTGTTGGCGTAAATCCGGACCGTATCCGGCTGAGCGGAATGCTTGCCGCTTCCCTGGCCACAGCTGTTGTGGTCAGCTATTACGGGATAATTGCGTTTGTAGGACTGGTGGTTCCGCACATTGTCCGGCGTATAATCGGCGGGGACGAATCGTTTCTCATTCCGGCCACCGCAGTTTTCGGAGGCATGTTTTTGCTGCTTTCCGATACGGTGGCACGCACCCTTTTCTCCCCGGTCATCCTGCCCGTCGGCATTCTGACATCGTTCATTGGCGCACCGCTGTTCCTGTTTCTGCTGATCAGGGGGGTCGGACGGGGTTACTGGACCTGACACGTACGCATCAACCCGACATTGCCGCTTTACCGTGACTCTCATACATTATCACACATGCGCATCACACTTGAACATATCACGTTTCAATACGAGAAAGGGATACCGGTACTGCAGGATATTGCCACGAACTTTGAAGACGGCGAATTTGCGGCGCTGGTGGGCCCGAACGGCTCCGGAAAAAGTACACTGATAAAGTGTCTTAACGGAATTCAGGTACCGCAAAAGGGAAGTGTCATACTCGGCGATCGCACACTGCAGGATATCCGTCCCCGTGAACGGGCCGGGATGATCGCCTATGTTCCGCAAACAGAGCAAAAAATGGTACCGGCACGGGTTTTTGATGCGGTGCTTCTCGGGCGCAAACCTCACATCCACTGGAAACCCGGTCAGCACGATCTGCAGGTAACCTCCCGCATTCTGCACGACTTGAACCTTGAACATATTGCCGATCGCGACATCACCAAACTGAGTGGCGGACAGCAGCAGCGGGTTTTCATCGCACGAGCACTGGCTCAGGAACCCAAAATCCTTCTGCTTGATGAACCCACAGCCAACCTCGACCTCAGATACCAGATGGAGGTGCTGGAGCTTCTGGAGTCACTGGCCCGGAGCGGTATAACCATCATCATGGCGATTCACGATATTAATACCGCCGCAATGTACAGCTCCCGGATTCTCATGATGAAAGAGGGGCGCCTTTTTGCCGATGGCGGACCGGATATAATTACCGAAAACAACATCCGGAAACTGTACGGAGTGCAGGTGCAGGTGCGTCGTGATGACAAATACATCTGGGTTCTGCCCCGGCGGGAGATACCTGCTTCACAGCACTCAAACCATACCAATAATTAACATGCCGGACATAGCGTCAGACAACTCTTGCCAGTACTTGCTGATAAGCGGGCGGGCCGCAAAAACTCCCAAAGCACATCACAACTTTAACAGATGAATGTTTCTGCGCAAACCGGTGAACAAGAAGCAGGACCGGAGCACCCTGTAAAAAGAAGTACCTTTCTGAAGGATGTCCTTATCTGCTCGCTGGGTGCCTACGGCGGGCCTGAAGCGCATTACAGTGTTTTTCTTGATCAGCTGGTAGCCAGGAAAAAATACCTGACCGAAAACGAACTGGTAGAACTTATAGCACTATGCAGCATACTGCCGGGTCCGACCAGTACACAGACCATAATCGCCGTCGGGCACAAAACCGGAGGACCCCTGCTCGCTTTCCTGACAATGCTTGTCTGGGCTTTGCCGGTACTCACTGCAATGACCGCACTTTCCTTTCTTTATCAGTTTCTCGCAGCCCGGGAGATTTCTGATGACATCCTGCGATTCATCGGACCGATGGCCGTTGGATTTATCATTGTTGCAACCTTCCGGATTGGAAAAAAGGTTGTTAACGACACCACCACGGCTCTGCTCCTGTTATTTGGTGCCGCAACAACATGGTTCCTCCGCGATCCCTGGATATTTCCCGTCGTGCTGATCACAGGCGGGCTGATCAGTATTCTTGTTTCCCGGGAATCGGACATCTGGAACCGTGTGCGGCTCAATCCACCATGGAGATACTTTATTATATTTGCAGCAGTGGCTTTTTGCGCTCTGATTGTGGCCGGAGTATCCGATAACCGGATTGTTCAGCTTTTCGAGCATTTTTACCGGTACGGATATCTTGTCTTCGGCGGCGGACAGGTTGTCATTCCCCTGATACATTCCGAACTGGTTCAAATTCGGGAATACCTGTCCAACGAAGAGTTTCTGACCGGTTATGGTCTGGTTCAGGGACTGCCCGGACCGATGTTCAGTTTTGCCGCTTATGCCGGTGGCATGGCGGCTCGTGACGGAACAGCCTTGTTGCAGATCGGGGGAGCCATGGCCGGTGGTATCGGTATCTTCCTGCCGGGTTTGCTTCTGATCTATTTTGTTTATCCCGTATGGGAACAGCTCAAGCAAATTCATGCTATCCGTATTTCTTTGAAAGGGATCAATGCCGTTGCCGGGGGACTCATTGCTTCAGCGGCAATTATCCTGATGCAGGCCAGTGGCTTCCAACCGGAAAACATTATTGCCGTTGTTATCTCTGTCATACTGCTCGCATCCGGCAAGATTCCGGCACCGCTGATTGTCGTTGCAGCACTGGTTGCCGGGGTTTTTGTGTGAGTACATAAACTTTTAAGCAGAAGGCTCTCCCCAAAAATTCAGCAACTCATCATAAAACCGGAAAATTCGTCCGGGACTGCTGACTTGCACCGGGATATTTCTGATATTTCACAAAAGATCCGCATCAGATTACATGCCAGCCATGAACACAACTTCCTGCACTTTTACTCCCGTCGGTGTCATCCGGAATGAGGCAACCGATGTTGACAGGGCTTATGAATACAAGCACAAAACCAGCCGAATCATCCTGAATGACGAAATGACCGCAGGTCTGCACGGACTGGAGCAGCATCAATACATTGACATCATTTTTTTCTTTCATCAATCCCGCAGCCGGGAACCTGACGGCGCGTTTGCCAGCCGGTCGCCCGTCCGTCCCAATCCTATCGGCATCACCACAGTACAGCTGGAACGCCGTGAGGGCAACACTCTTTATGTTACCGGTCTCGATGCAGTTGACAATACACCGGTGCTGGACATCAAGGCGCCTGACACCTCTCTGCTGGATGCTGCCGGACCGGTTCACGAGTCCATCCGGAAGAAACAGCCACGCCGGGCGATCCGCAAACAGATCATGGCCAATGACACCCGGTCACTGCTCATGACTGCTGCAGCCATGCACGGACATTACTGTCCCGGGCTGGCCATGGGAGTTATGGCGGCCACACATGCCATGCGTCATCTGCGCGATGAAAACGGGCCGGAATCCGACGGGCTGGAAGACCTGCTCGCCATCGTCGAAACCAATAATTGTTTTGCCGATGGTGTACAGATAGTTACCGGATGTTCTCTCGGAAACAACGGACTCATTTTCCGGGATGTCGGCAAAACCGCCTTTACGCTGGCTGACCGAAGCGGCAATGGCCTGCGGATCATCTCGCGGCCGGAGTCCCGCGATTACATCCGGTCTTCCTTTCCCGGATTCGAGGAGCTCTATGAGCAGGTGATTAAAAATAAGGATCGTTCTGAAGAAGCAGTTGCGGCCTACAAGCAAAGTGGCACAGAACGCTCCTTCGGCACCCTGGAACTTGATTTTGACACGTTGTTTGATACGAAAAGGGTAACCGTGACGGTGCCGGATTATGCACCGTCGCATCACAGCGAAAAGTGCCATCACTGTGGTGAAGATGTCATGGCGACCCGTACCGTCCGTGTACCAGCGAATGACGGATCAGGGGCTTCTGAATCAAAACCGGAGACATCCGCAGGAACACCATCCGCCGCAGCCCCGCAACCGGTAAATTCTCACAACAACGCTGCCATTCTTTGCTTTGACTGCGCCCGTGTTCGTCCCGGAACGCTGGACGGCGGCGGCATCCGTCTGGAAAACCAAACATGAGGTGTCTGCATGCATGAGCTCTCCATTGCGATAAATATCGTTGATATTGCCACTTTGGAAGTCCGGAAGGCCGGTGCAGAGCGGGTTACAGATCTGCAGATTGACGTGGGGGCGCTGTCGGGCGTTGTAGTGGATGCCCTTGAGTTTGCATTGCAGGAAGCAGTCCGCAATTCGGTGGCAGAGCAGGCCAGGATTTCGATCCGGGAGATCCCCGCGCGCGGATCGTGCCGCACGTGCGGCAGGGAGTACCCGGTATCCGACTATATAGATTTGTGTCCGGAGTGCCCGTCGGCTTCTCTGGAAATCATACAGGGCAAGGAGCTGCGTGTTGCATCACTGAGCGTGGTCTGAGCTGCTTTAAAGCTGTTTTAAACGGACGTTATGCACACTGATTCGTTGCACTCAATCGGCGAATTGTGTATGTTGCTTGTAAGCATCAGATATTATTTTTCCAGCCCTTCAGACCGTAAAAATCGGAGCGCCTTATGTGCGGAACTTGCGGATGCAGCGATACCGAAGGCGGCGTAACCATTCGCCGGCCAGGACAAAAACACGACAACGGCCATGAGCATCACCACGGGACACACCACCATCACGGTCCCCATGGTCAACATACGCACAACCATGGCCAACACGGGGCTCACGAGCATGGCCATGATCATGTGCATCATGACCATCATCATCACCATCATGATCGTACCGGTCACATTCATGCTCACCACCACGGCAATCATCACCACCATGATAACAATCATGAGCATCATCACGGACATCAGGATTCGCCCAAAGCCCGTGAAATACGTCTGGAGCAGGATATCTTATCGCACAACAATCTGCTGGCCGAGCGCAACAGGGGCTATCTTGAGGCCAAAGGGATAACCGCCCTGAATTTCATCAGTTCACCGGGCGCGGGAAAAACAACCCTGCTGGAAAAAACCCTTGGGAAGCTCAAAGATAAAATCCCGTTTTTTGTCATCGAGGGTGATCAGCAGACCATGAATGATGCCGAGCGTATTGATGCCACCGGCGTGCCGGTTGTGCAGATCAATACCGGCAGCGGATGTCATCTGGATGCCTCAATGATCAACAGCGCAATGAAGCAGCTTGATCCCGGACCGGAGTCGTTGCTGCTGATTGAAAATGTCGGAAACCTTGTCTGTCCGGCGCTCTTCGACCTCGGCGAGTCGCACCGGATCGTTATGTTCAGCGTTCCCGAAGGCGATGACAAGCCGGCAAAATACCCCACCATTTTCCGGAATGCGGACTACTGCATAATCAACAAGATCGATCTGCTGCCGCATGTGCCTTTTGACCTTGAAAAAGCCAGGGAATACGCCCGGCGCATCAACCCCGGCATACGTTTCTTCGAGGTATCGGCATACACAGGAGAAGGCATGGACACCTGGACCGACTGGCTGAAATCTCTGAAAGCGGTCAAAAACCACTAATGTCCGGAAAGATCTGGTTACGCGTCATCCGGGCTGTTTGACATCAACAGCCTGCATCAGTCAAGAACCGTGTTTTTCCTGATAAACTGAATTTGCTCAAATTTGGGCGAGCTCAGTCTGTCATCCGCAATGATTCCGCGGAATTCATCCACCGAAGCGTAGCCCTTCTCTTTCATCCATCCCCTGAGATCCTCCAGTATCCACGGAATATAATCAAAACCCCGCTTGTAGAGCGTTGTGCAGATCTGGGTGACCGTTGCACCGGCCAGAAGCTGCTTGATCACCTGTTCATAGCTGTGGATGCCGGTTGATGCGGCAAAATCGCACGTCAGCTGCGGGGAAAGAATGCCTATCCACCTGAGTGACTGAAGCATTTCCTCCGGAGCACTCATGTAATTGTCAGAGCCTAAAGCAATTTTTTCAATGTCGATATCCGGCTGATAAAACCGGTTGAAAAGAACCAAGCCGTCAGCGCCTGCATCCGTCAGTTTTCGTGCGGCGCGGATGATATTGGTGTAATACGGACCCATTTTCACCGCTACCGGTATGCTGGTCTGTTTTTTGACTGCTCTGACAATATCCGACTGTATCTGCTCAATTGTGCGGTCATCCATCTCATCTTCGTAAGGCAGGTGCGTCGCGATATTGAGCTCCAGGGCATCTGCTCCGGCATCCTCAATCTGTTTGGCGAATGCGGTCCAGCTGCCGGCACTATGGCAGTTGATGCTTGCGATCACCGGCATTGAAACCTCCTTTTTCGCAGTCTCTATCCGCTTTAGATAGGGCCTGATCATCTGGTCGCCTGAGATCTCCTTTACCAGTTCAGCGGCTTCCGGATACCAGAAATACATGTCATCCTTATCCAGCATCATGTCCATTTCATTCTGGATCTGCTCCTCGAACAGGGACTGGAAGACCACGGCGCCAATTCCGTGTTCATCACATGCACGAAGATTTTCCATATTGCTGCTGAGTGGCGATGCGCTCATGACCAGCGGATTTCGCAACTCGAGTCCAAGATAACGTGTCGACAGTTTCATAACGGCACCTCCGGTTAGGGTTTACTCCGCAGAATTGAAATCATCTATGGCTGACATGGCTTTTTCCGGTTTTCTGATAAGCCTTCGGAGCCGCACCCAGGCTTTTTGCAGGTTCTCCCTGGCCTTATCAGATATCGGTTCGTTTATTTCCCACTCGTGACCGCGGATATGCAGCAAATAGGCGGGAGGATGCTGCCCGTAAATCTCCCGGCACAGCGCGAGGATATAACCGGGAGCCACCGAGTGCATGGTGAAAGTTGCCCGCGGATCGGCCTGAACCGGCTCCAGCCGGTAGTCGGCAATATCCTGACGCATACTGGCATCCACAAATATCACCAGATCACGGTCGTGGATCATGGTTACATCCTCAACCTGCAGCTGATAGTTTGAATCCAGCGCCAGACCTTTGATCCCCTCGCGTTTAGCCCAATCCCCGGCCAGCCCGATTATTTCATTGCCCAGGCCGTCATCCTGCCGCCCGGGATTCCCGTATCCGTAAATCAATATGTTGCCGGATTCAGCCATGATGTATAATTAATCCCGCCTCCGTCAGCCGGGTGTGTCAATATAGCGGGCTTTCTGATCAATCAGCCGGTCTGTTGCATCATAAAGCTCAAGCTCAAGCGGCATCTGGCCCAGCGCATGAGTGGCACAGCTCAGACACGGATCATAGGCGCGGATCGCCACCTCCACCGCATTCATCATCGGTTCCGTAATCTCCTTCTGACCGTTCATCTGCTCCCTCGCCACCTGTCCGACCGCCCGGTTCATAGGCTCGTTGTTGTTGGTGGTCGAGACAATCAGATTGGCCATGGTGATCTGGTCGAACTCATTGATGCGGTAGTGATGAAAAAGCGTGCCGCGCGGCGCTTCCAGCAAGCCGATGCCCTCAAATATCTTATCACCCTTAACTTCGATGTCGCTTCCCGTGATATCCGGATCATTGAGCAGCTCCTTCATCATTTCGGCTGCAAACAGTGTTTCAATGAGCCGTGCCCAGTGCGTGTGCATGCACATGTTGTTCGGCTTGCCGTCGGTGTACGCCTTGTAGGTTTCAAAGGCTTTCTGCGCTTTGGGCGTCGGAATGTAATCACAGGTATTGAGCCGGGCTAGCGGTCCCACCCGGTACCATCCTTCCTCTTTGCCGACATTCGTAAGATACGGAAACTTCATGTAGCTCCAGGAGCGCACCTCTTCGCCGATATAATCCAGATAATTCTGATAATCAATGTCATTCAGGATTTTCTTGCCCTCATGATCCACCGCTCGCAGACGGCCGTGGTACAGATCAAGCGCCCCGTCATTGCCGACCAGGCTCAGATGGTTGGAGGGAAATTTGGAGAAGTTGTCCACCATCTCCTTGTGCTTCTTGTGATAATCAAGGAACAGTGCGATGGCACCTTCCGCCCATTCGATCATTTTGTCAATATTCATCGGGTCTTCGCCATTCAGAAACCGGTCCCTGTCTTCCGGAATCAGGCTCTTGTTCACACCTCCGGGCACCGCCCCGGTTCCGTGGATTTTTTTACCTGCCGTGGCCTGAATGATTTCCTGACCAAACTTGCGCATCATCACCCCCTGAACTGCCAGGTCTTTGTATTCGGATGACTTTGCAACGCCAATCACGTTCCGGATTGCCGGATCCGCATCTATGCCAAGAAGAATATCCGGGGAGACGAGGTGGAAAAAATGGAGGGAATGAGACTGGAAGAGCTGTCCGTAGTGCATCAGGCGGCGCACCTTGTCGGCCGTCGGGGTAAGTCCGTCACCCGTACCTGCACCAACGATGACGTCCATGGCTTTCGCTGCGGCGAGATGATGGCTCACCGGACAAATGCCGCACAGGCGCTGCACCAGCACAGGCGCCTCCCAATAGGGCCGACCCTGAACAAAGCGCTCGAAGCCGCGGAATTCTACAATGTGCAGGCGGCTTTGTGTAACCTGCCCTTTGTCGTTCAGATGGATGGTCACCTTGCCGTGTCCTTCAACACGGGTAACTGGAGAAATTGTGATTTTCTGTCCCATAAAGACACCTTCGGTTGCAAATACTTTTTATCAGATTATTAACTGCAATATTGTCAGTCAAATTTGAATACTTCGTATGGAAGATCTATCTCTCGATTTTCAAGCAAGGCTGTCAGGGCATTCCAGATGAGATCGGCATCTGGCGGACACCCGGGCAGGAAATAGTCCATTTTGACCACTTCGTGACAAGGGTAAACACGATCCAGCAGCACCGGAAGCTCCTTGTCATTCGGTATGATTCTCTCCGGATTGGAATCCTTGACCGACGGGCCGCTGATGTATGCTTCTTCCAGGCACTCCTGTACCGGAATACCGTTGCGCATCGCCGGCAAACCGCCCATAATAGCACACTCTCCGACAGAAATCAGAATCCGGCAATGTTTCCGGAAATCCTTGAGCACATGCACATTTTCATCCAGACAGCATCCCCCTTCGATCAGCCCGATATCACATTTTCCGGTAAAACTTTTGATATCAGTTATCGGGGATTTGTTGAAATCCACCAGCTCGATCAGATCCAGAATGCGCTCGTCAATGTCCAGCAGGGACATGTGACACCCAAAACATCCGGCCAGCGAAGCTGTGGCAACGACGGGCTTTTTCATAATTTTCACCTCCGTTTATTTCTCAATATCACTTCCTATCGGCTGATGGTCATAGCGGCGCTGGCCTATCGGTGTTTTGAACCCGACACCGCGCTTCATAATGGCGCCGACCGGACAAACCTCTACGGATTTATCGGCCAGTTCATCGGTCAGATTTTCCGCGAGATCCGGATCCACATAGATTTTTGTGTCAAAGCCACGCCCCAGAAATGCAAAAATACTTTGTCCGTTTTTATCCTTTATAGCCCGGATACATCGCTTGCAAAGAATGCACCGGTTGTGGTCCTTGATAATTTTGGGATGGGTGGAGTCGATGTCCCGTTTCGGGAAAAAGTACGGATAGCGGGGTACGGTCATCTTGTAGCGGTAGCCCAGAGCCTGCAGCTCACAATCACCGCTTTTCTCGCAGGATGGGCACAGATGATTTCCTTCTACAAACATCATTTCCACTATCGATTTTCGCAGGTCGTTCAGTTCGGGTGTGTCGCTTTCCACCTGCATGCCCTGGGTTACTTTTGTAGTGCACGCCGTCATAAGCTTGCCGTTCACCTTGACGGTGCACACGCGGCAGGCGCCTTTGGGCGGCACCCCCTCAAGGTTGCAAAGTGTGGGGATATACTTGTCATTCTCCCTGGCAGCGTCAACAATCGTGGCGCCTTCCCAGGCCATGCACTTCTCACCGTCGAGGTTAAATCTGTTAAGGCTGCTCATATGTAATCTCTTATGTTAATGCAATGTTACGGTTCACACTTCCCGGCGGTTGGATTCCTTCCGCCGCCGGTCGCAGGATGAATATTCAGCCCCCGTTGACCGGCAGTCTTCCGGCTGCAGCCATGGCATCCCGGGTAGCTCTGTTCAGATCAAAACCGGTATCATAATCATCCTTGCCTCTGATCTTCTGGTCGTACAGATCAGGGAAGTTCCGGATACTTGTCACAATCGGATTAGCCGCAGTCTGGCCAAGTCCGCACCTGCTTGATTTGAGCACTTTCGCCCATTCAAGCATATCGCTGACATCGCTTTTCACTCCGCGTGCATTGAGAATTTTCTGCAATTTGTCGCGCAGGATAACCGGCATCACCCGGCAGGTAGAGCAGGAGCCGCATGATTCCTCAATAAAGAACGAAGTGAAGTTGAGCACGACATCCTGAAGCAGATCTCTGGAATAATTGAACATGATCAGCGATCCGCCGGTTGACAGGTCAGCAAAGCAAAGGGTCCGGTCAAAATCTTCCGGACCGACGAGCGAACCGGACGGCCCGCCAACCTGCACTGCCTTCACATCCACAGCACCGGACATCTCGCAAAGATCACGCACCGTAAATCCCCACTCAACTTCATAAACTCCGGGATACCGGCAGTCTCCGGATATGCTCAGCACTTTTGTGCCTGTGGAATCTTTTGTGCCGAAAGACCGGTACCAGTCCGCACCGTTGAGCAGCACCTTCACCGCGGAGCAGAAGGTCTCAACATTATTCACTACCGTTGGCTTGCCCAGATACCCGCGCTCTACCGGAAACGGAGGTTTGTCACGCGGTTCTCCGCGCTTGCCTTCCGCCGATTCGATCAATGCCGATTCTTCACCGCACACATAGGAACCTGCGCCGTACTGAATACGCACATCAAATTCGAATCCCTTGATTCCTGCGATGTCTTTGCCCATGAGATTGCGTTCGTGGGCACCCTTAATCAGGTTCTCGAGATACGTTTTCAGGTATTTGTATTCATGCCGGACATACAATATGCCTTTTTTTGCTCCTGTTGCATATGCGGCGATAACCATGCCTTCGAGCAGCAGTTTGGGGCGCTCTGTCAGAATCACCCGGTCCTTGAACGTGCCCGGCTCACCCTCATCCGCATTGCATATGATGTACTTTTCATCGGATTCTGTCTGCCTGGCGAGCTCCCATTTCATACCTGTCGGAAAGCCGGCACCGCCACGTCCACGGATATTCGATTTCTTGATTTCAGCAATAACCTTGTCTGGTGACATTTCCGGAAGTATTTTCCAGATCACATCACCGGGACGATATTGCGGATCCAGTACCGGTCCGATTTTCCTGATGTTGTTGTTTACAACGGCGCGAATGTCCTCGTTGCTGTTTTCGCCGTCCCCGTAGCCTTCCACGACCAGTTCCTCCATACTTTTACCGGCCCTGATATCACGGATCAGCTCCTTGACCCGGAAGGGGGTGAGGTTGGGAAAGATCTTGCCGTTGATGATGGCAGCGGGTTCCTGATCACTCATGCCGATACACGACGTATCAAAAAGTCCGATCAGCCCGTCCGGGGTCACTTCATTGAACGGTATGCCGGCTTCTTGCTCAAAGGTCCGCGCAACGGCATCACGTCCCATCATGTAGGCATTCACGCTCGTATTCAAAAAGATGGAGAATTCGCCAGTATGTCTTTTTGAAAAAAAGTGGTAAAACGAACGCGTCTGCTCAACATCCGCTATCGATATATCAAGTCCGCGGGAAATCTGCTTGATTGCGGAATCACTGATGCAGCTGAACTCGCTTTGCACATCAATGAGAATATCCATCAGGCGGGTGGGATCGTGGTGATACTTCTCGAGTGTGGATGCAATACTTTCTTCCATCGTAATCACCGTTTAAATAGTTGAAAAAAGCGCTTTCTGCTTCAATACTATTACTACCATAATAATATAAAAAAGCATTTATATCCATTATAAATTACTATTCTTCATACATCATAAATATTTGGTGATATCTTTTGATTAACACTGCTTAACAGCTGACTTTTTCCTGTGTGGTATTTATAATGTCAATAAAAGACACCGCAATTCATTTATATTATCATACACCCGGTCTCCATCATCACTGTTAATAAAAGGCGGCAGCCATGGATATACAGGCAAGGAAAATATCTGTAAAAGGTTTGGTTCAGGGAGTCGGATTCCGGCCTTTTATTTACCGCATAGCCCGCCGGCACGGCCTGGCAGGATGGGTGCACAACTCTTCCGACGGGGTGCATATTTTTGCCGAAGGTGACGGGGAGCAGCTTGCGCTTTTTATAAAAGACATCCGGGACAAGGCACCGGCATCATCAGATATACACTCCTTTGAAATTCATCAGTCCGAACCGGAAAACCACGCAGGTTTCCGGATCAGAAAAAGCCGGAAAGTATCCCACTCCATTACCAGAGTCAGCCCCGATATCGCTGTCTGCCGGGATTGCCTTTCAGACATGAATACCCAGGATCACCGGATCGGCTATCCCTTCACCAATTGCACGCACTGCGGACCGCGTTTCACCATTATCCGGGAACTGCCCTATGACCGGCCCAATACCACAATGGCTCCTTTTGAAATGTGTGAAGTATGCCGGGGTGAGTATGATTTTCCGGATGACCGGCGGTTCCATGCCCAGCCCGTCGCCTGCAATCACTGCGGGCCGGTGTATACCTTGTACGTGCATCACAATTCATTGCCTCTCTGCGATTCATTACCTCACCGCGATTCATTTTCTCACCAGGCTCACTCCGGGACAAATGCTCCATCTGATTCGGGTAAAGCCGGCTCCCGATATGACAACCCGGAACCGCACCGTCCGGAGCCCGTCACCGGTACCGGCAATATCCTGGATGAATGTGTCAGGCTGATCCGCAGCAACGCCGTGGTGGCCGTAAAGGGTCTGGGCGGATTCCATTTGATGTGTGATGCGACAAGCGATTCCGCCGTCAGGAAATTGCGCAATGCCAAGCAGCGCAACGGCAAGCCATTTGCGGTTATGGTACCCGACATCGCCTCGGCACGCCGTTTTGCCGATGTATCCGCAGAAGAAGCCACTCTGCTGACATCCTGGAGACGTCCTATCGTACTGCTTAAGCAGGTCCGGCCAGTCAACGGAAATCCCCTCGCAGAGGATATCAGCCCCGGCTTTGACACGGCAGGACTGATGCTCCCTTACATGCCCTTTCATCACCAACTATTCGACAGGCTGCTTCCCGAAGGACCCTGCGCCATCGTTATGACCAGCGGCAATCTCTCCGATGAACCGATAGTGACGGACAACGAATCCGCCCTGGATACTTTTTCCGGGATGGCTGATGCCACTCTGACCTACAACCGGGATATCCATAACCGTACTGACGACTCGGTTGCCTTCGTATCGGGGGGCAAACCCAGACTGATCCGGCGTTCCCGCGGTTATGTACCCGAGCCGGTTCACCTGCCGTTTCCGGCAGACGGAATCTTCGCAGCCGGAGCCGAACTGAATCACTGCTTTGCTATAGGAAAAGGTAATGAAATCCTGCTCAGCCAGCATATCGGCGACCTCAAGGATCCGGCTACATACGAATTTTTTGATGAATCGGCGCAGCGATTGTGCCGGTTGTTCCGGGTAGAGCCCGGGCGGGCGGCCTGCGACCTCCATCCCGACTACCTCTCCACCCGGTACGCCCATGATCTTCGTCTGCCTGTGGAGCAGGTCCAGCATCATCATGCACATATCGCCGCGGCAATGGCTGAATTCCACCTTGAAAAATCTGTTATTGGAATTTGCTGGGACGGAACCGGACTGGGAACCGACGGCACCATATGGGGCGGAGAATTTCTCCATGCCGATTTCTACTCATTCGGACGTTATGGCCACTTCGGTCACATTCCGCTGCCCGGCGGCGACAAGGCCGCAGAAGACATCTGGCGGACCGGGGCTTCACTGCTGTACCGGGTCTATGGTGATGATATCTGGAAACTCCGGCTACCCTTTGCGGATGAGGTCCGGCACAGACCGGAATGGCCGCTCATGTATCAGGCCATTGACCGCAAGCTGAATGCACCGCTGTCATCATCCGTGGGGCGCTTGTTCGACGCAGCTGCCGCCATCACGGGGCTCTGCAGCCGCAACTCCTTTCATGCCGAAGCGCCGATGAGGCTTGAATCCGCCATCGATCACACGGTAAGCGATTCCTATCGTTACTCCATCCAGCCGGCCGGAGAAGAATCCGGACCGGCCGTCGTCAACACGGCTCCGCTGATCCGCGATATGGTTGCTGACCTGCAGCAGGAAACACCGCTGCCTGTCATATCGGCCAGATTCCACAACACGCTGGCAGCCATTGCTGTTGATATGGTAGCCAGAATGCAGGATCATTATGGCACCAGTACAGTCGTACTTTCCGGCGGGGTTTTTCAAAACCGTTACCTGCTGGAAAAAACCGAGTCCGAACTGCAAAAATCTGTTGACGTTTACTCCCCTTTGAAAATACCTTGCAATGATGCCGGTATTGCGCTGGGGCAGCTTGCTGTTGCCGCACGCCGGAACATCTGAGCCTTCGTGGCCGGACGCAGCGCAGCCGGACCGTTCCCTGCAGCATCATCTGCCTCAGAAACAGGTCAAAAAAAAATATTACATTACAATCACGAACAGCAGTAACATTCACGGCAAAAAAACACTATCATGTGCCTCAGCATTCCAGGAAAAATCATAGAAATCAATGACGATATTGCCACGGTATCCATTGGCGGAAGCAAAGTGAAAGCGGGACTGCAGCTTGTTGAAGATGCCGGCATCGGAGACTATGTCCTTGTCCACAGCGGCTTTGCCCTGCAGCGAATCAGTGAGGAAGAAGCGGAACGCACCCTCGAGCTCATCCGCGAAATGGAAGGGCCCGGAGATCCCGGAAACGGGCCGTCCGGCGGACTTCATCAGCAGCATTAGCAGAACTCCCGGGTACCGGCAAGTGCTTTATCTGAACAGCCGGCCGGACAATCTCAACTAACCTGAAACAGCCCCGTGAAATACATCAAGGAATACCGCGACAAAGATCTGGTGCACATTCTGGTGGAACGGATCAACGCCTATGACGGCCCGCCTGTGCGGTTCATGGAGGTGTGCGGCGGTCACACCATGGCCATCCAGAAATTCGGGATTCCGTCACTTTTGCCTGATAATGTTTCGCTGGTGTCGGGACCGGGTTGTCCCGTCTGCGTAACATCGCTTCAGTTCGTCGATCACGCCATAGCACTGGGGCGGCGCAGCGATGTCATCATCACCACTTACGGCGACCTGATCCGCGTCCCCGGCAGCTCATCTTCCCTCGAGCAGGAAAAATCGCGCGGTTCGGACATCCGTATGGTTTACTCGACTCTGGAGGCGCTGGCCATCGCCAGAGACAACCCATCCAAAAACGTGGTTTTTTTGGGGATTGGATTCGAAACGACTTCGCCGGCAAGTGCCGTGGCACTGACTCAGGCCCGCCGGGAAAACCTGTCCAATTTCTATTTGCTCAGCGCGCACAAAGTGATGCCGCCGGCCATGGCTGCCATCGTGGATGAAAATGTGAAGATCAGCGGCTATCTGGCGCCGGGCCATGTAAGCACAATTACAGGATCCGAAATTTACCGGGACATTGCAGAAAAGTACAGTTTGCCGGTTGTTGTTTCCGGGTTCGAACCGGCTGATATCCTGCAGTCGATTCACATGCTGCTTGAACAGCGGAAAAAGAAACGGGCCGGGGTCGAAATTCAGTACATGCGTGTGGTAAAACCCGAGGGCAACCGGAAAGCGCAGGCACTTTTGGATGAGGTTTTTGAATACCGCGATGACTGGTGGCGCGGGCTGGGTGTTCTGCCGCTCAGCGGTCTGGGAATCAGAGAGGAATTTGCAAGTTGGGATGCCGGACGCCGGTTTGAGGTCGAGGTGGATGCTGCTGAAGAGCCGGAAGGATGCATCTGCGGGGACGTGCTGAAAGGGGTGAGGCATCCGTCGGATTGCATTTTGTATGATTCGGTTTGTGATCCGGCCAATCCGGTCGGGACCTGCATGGTTTCGGAAGAGGGGGCGTGCCACGCGTTCTACAAATACGGATCACAGTAACGGAATGGCAGTAATGGAACAGAACCGAAATATCAGGCTTGGCCACGGCAGCGGAGGAAAACTGACGCATGATCTGGTCAACGATCTTTTTCTGAAGCATTTTGACAACGAAATATTGTGGCGTCAGGGGGATTCCGGGATATTCCCGCAGCCGGGCAGAAGGGAAGAATTTCAGGGCGGCAAGAAACAATCTCAGAGTGACGTAAACGGGTTTCAGGGGGGAAGCATAGCCTTCAGCACCGATGCCTATGTTGTAGATCCGATTTTTTTTCCCGGAGGCAATATCGGTTCTCTGGCCGTGAGCGGAACGGTCAACGACATTTCGGTAACCGGTGCCCGGCCGCTGTACTTGTCTGCGGCTTTCATTCTTGAGGAGGGGCTTCCGCTGGACCAGCTGGAGGCGATTGTGCGTGAGATGGGCACGGTTGCGCGGGATGCGGGGGTACAGATCATCGCCGGCGATACCAAGGTTGTGAACAAGGGAAAATGCGACAAGGTGTTCATCACCACTGCCGGGGTGGGTTTTCTTGAGCATCGGTTTTCCCATATTCCGGAGGGAAACCGCATCCGGACCGGCGACAAGATTATTGTCAACGGATACGTGGGCGATCACGGCATCGCCATTCTCGGCGAGCGCGAATCATTGTCATTCTCTTCTCCTGTTCTGTCGGATGCTGCCTGCCTGAATGGTCTGATTGAAGATGTTCTGTCCGGCCACGACGTGCATTTCATGCGTGATGCTACCCGGGGAGGTCTGGCAACGGTTCTGGCAGAACTGGCCCGGATGGCCAAAAGCAAAAGCTCACGGCCGGCATTCGGAGTCCATGTTGATGAAAGCACCATTCCGGTCCATGAAGAGGTTCGCGGTATCTGCGAAGTTTTCGGCTATGATCCCCTGTATATGGCAAACGAGGGAAAGGTAGTCATGGTTGTTCCGCCCGACCAGGCAGACGGCGTGCTTTCCGTAATGCAGGATCACCCGCTCGGTAATAACAGCGCCATTATTGGAACTGTTACTGACCGGCAACCAGGGAAAGTCGTGCTCAGCACAGAGATAGGCGGAAGAAGGTTTCTGGATATGCTGGCCGGCGAACAGTTGCCGCGGATATGCTGATCAATACATCATTACTGTCACACCCCTGCCGGACAATGACCTGCCGCTCATCCGGATTGCACTAATACACCTCAAGGAACATCCTTCCGGATGGTCTTACCCGCTTTTTCAAATCATCCCGGTCCCATTCCGCAGGTGATTTGTCCCTTATGTCATCGGAAATCCGCAGATAGCCCTCGTAGCCTTCCTGAGCCAGCAGCTGGTACAGCCCCAGCTCCATGCCCTTCAGTCCGCAAACATATATCAGCGTATTATCCTGCTCAAGAAGCGGCCGCAGCACCTCCCGCGAATCGATAAGCTGATACTGGACATAGGGTTTGGTGCCGTCGGGACGCGTTCCTTCGCGGGAAATAGAGGTCAGGTAATGAAAATTGTCGTTGCGGACCGATAGCCCCTGGAAAAAATCGTAATACAGCAGGTCGGTGCGATAAGGCGCGCCAAAAATCAGTGCAGCCTGTTTATCAAAACCGTTTTCGAACAAATCGGTGATCATGCCGCGATAGGGGGCAATACCGGTTCCGGTGGCAAAAAACACATAATTGAAATCATGGCTGTTTTCGGGCAGGACAAATCTTTTTCCGCTGGGACCGGTCATCTTTACCTTGTCACCCGGTTTGAGACTGCTGAGATAATTCGAACAAATGCCGAGAAACAGATTATTGGTATCCAGATCTTCCTCAATGACGCGCTTTACGGTAGTGGAAATCAGCTTTCCTTCGCCGTCTTCACCCCTCGAAGGTGACGAGACAGAGTATAATCTGACTTTTGCCGGTTTGCCGTCATGCTCGGTATAGCCTTCCGGAATGATGCCGATACTTTGCCCCGTCCGGATATTCCCTTCCAGCTCTGTCCCGCTGACATCAAATGTGATATGTCTGATGATATTCGGACTGACCTCAAGCGTTGCCAGCTTGTTTTCAACCACACTGACCTCAACGGGATTGTTGGGTTTGTAAAGATTCACCGATACATCCGGGAAGGATACTTCAGAGTGATTATGTGTCTTGCTGTTCATACTGCATCTTCAGGTTTACAAAAAACAGGGAAAGAAATACCGGGCAAGGATAATGGGTTTCCCGCATCACCCTTTCTCTCATCAGCTTGCCCGGACACTTCTGTGTTGTTTATCCATCAACGATGTCCCCAGTTGCAACGTTCTTTTTCCGGCAACATTCAGTACAGCCCCCGCTTCTATTTTAATTACAAAAACAATATTGGAAAATAAGGAATTCTGAAGGTCAGTCCCACACTGCCGCAAACATTAGATTTAATTTACTTTTTTGTTATTGCGCGTAAATATCTGTTAATTAAGGCCTGTGCGAACAAAGTGCTTACTTAAATTGCACTTGCAGATTTTTACATAAAACTCAAGGGTCCTGGTCATGGTAAAACAAATACGGTTATTGATACTTCCTGTCTCTCTTTTCTTTCTTTTAACACACTTCAATTCCTTTCTGTATGCACAGGAAGGCGGAACATTGACACAAGATGCAAACTGGACAATTTCCGACAGTCCGGTTACCGTATCTGACAGTCTGATTATCGGTGAAGATGCCACTCTCACTATTGATCCCGGCGTGGAAGTTCGTTTTGAGCCGCAGACAGCACTGATCGTTGCCGGATCACTTGTCGCCGGGGGCAGTGACAGCGAACCGGTACTTTTCACTTCGGCTGCTTCCGGTCCGGAACCAGGTGACTGGGCGGGAATCACTTTCGAAAGGCTGAATGATGCCGGATCCGTACTGGAATATGCCGTGGTGGAATATGCCGGCTATGGCTCCACCAACAGCAGCATCTATTATCGCACATCAGCCTTCGGAGTACCCGTAAGCCATACAACCATTCAGTCCGGCGATGGCAACGGTATTGACACCCGGTCTTCGAGTCCGGTTCTGACCAACCTTACCGTTACCGATAATGCCGGATACGGTGTCTTTTCAGACCTTTTCTCAAACTTTGAGCTGTCAAACTCCACAATATCCGGCAACTCAGCTGGCGGTGTCCATGTGCCCATCAACACCTCCCCCGTCATCACAGATAACGTTATTGAAAATAATGACTACGGAATCTACAACAGTGACGATGCCTCTACAACCATACATGACAATCAGATACTGGACAACCGCATAGGTATTTATTTTACGGAACTGGGTTCGGACCGTCCGGACGTTCGCAACAACCATATTGCAGGAAACACGGAGTTCGGAATCAGAAATGCCACCTCTGCAGGCAGGCAGCTTGATGCCACAAGAAATTTCTGGGGGGATGATACCGGGCCGTTCGATCCCGTTGCCAACCCTAGCGGAGAAGGCGATCGGGTCAGCAGTTTTGTGGATTATGATCCATGGCTGATTGAAGCAGATGACCTTGATGTCACCGAAATAACCAATGACATCGAATCGGATCAGATCTGGAGTGAAGGCGTCTACTGGATTCGGAGTTCTGTAAATGTGACTTCCGGTAATACGCTCACGATTGAACCGGGTGTAATAGTTAAGCTTGGAAACGGCGTCAGGCTTCAGGTATTTGGACAGCTCATAGCACAGGGATCCGAGTCGGATCGCATCGTATTCACATCAGAGAATGATGACAGTTACGGAGGAGACACCAATAATGATCCCGGGAGCATTCCATCCTCCGGTGACTGGAGCCAGATATATCTCCGGAACCCCGGTTCCGTGATCGAGCACAGTCTGATCCGTTTTGGCGGCGGGAATAATGCGGCTATTTATGCCCGTGACGGCTCCTATACGCTGAATCATCTTGAGATTCTCAACAGTGGAAACGACGGTATCAGGTTCTTTTCCGGTGAAGCAACAGTCAGCATGTCCGGGATCACAGCAAACAATAACCGCGGTTCCGGCATCAGTGCCGTCTCCGATTATGTGCTAGAAATAACCGACTCGGAATTCAAATTCAATGATGACTACGGAATCGACGCATCCGGTCAGAATGCGCGCATTCAATTGCTGCAAAACTCCGTAGTCGCTGAAAATGGAAGCGGAGGGGTCACCAACACCACAGCTGACGGCGAGCAGACATTTGCAGAAAATGAAATCCGTAAAAATGACCGGTACGGCCTCTGGGTTGAGAACAGCAACGAAACCATTGTATTTGACGGCAATATAATCGAAGACAATCAGCGCGATGGTATCGTAAGCACGGCTGCATCCTTTACGGCAAATGAAATCCGTGGCAACCGCTATCCTATAGGTGTGGTCAGTTACCTTGGAAATACGTATACCGATGACCTTGGAAACGATACAAATATCATTGAAGACAACAGATATGACAATGCCATTTCCGTGTACTCCGGAATTCGCGGCACGATGGGAACGGTGTTTCCGGAATCCATGCCCGAGCCGGTTTATGTAGCCGTGGAAAATATCAGTATTGGCAACGGACTTGAAATTGAACCGGGCGTCTTTTTCAAAGTACAGGGATCCAATTGGATACGGGTTTCATCCGAACTTAATGCCGTCGGGACAAGTGACGATCCTGTTGTGTTCACCTCGTGGCGTGACGATGAACGGGGTGGTGCAACCCGGGCTTCGGATGATAACGAACCGGTTGGTCCGGGCGACTGGGATGAGCTCGACTTTCGCAGCGGTTCGGAAAACTCCAGACTGGAACATGTAATTGTCAGCTATGGCCGTACCAATCTGATATTCCGTGAAAACATGGAGCATACAGTCAGAAATATTCATGTTCATGACGGATCCAACCGCGGGATACAGCTCCAGACCAGAGGACAGGTCACCTTCAATACAATAACCGTCGAAAATAATGACAGTGAGGGCATTTATATTTTCGGCGATAATGAAGCGATTGTCCGGAACAGTTATATCCGAAACAACGGAGACAACGGTCTTGCCGCAACCTCAGGCAGCAGCTTCCGGGAAGTATCCAACACTACGATTGAGGATAATGACGGTCACGGTGTATGGGTTGACAACTCCACAATACCGCAGTCCTTCTCCGGCAACATTATCCGGAACAATTCGGACTCGGGTATCTGGAACAACAACTCGGTTGCCGCTGCCACGGAGCTGCAGTTTATTGGTAACATTGTGACCGGAAACAGCCGGGAGGGCATCGTCTCTTCCCGCGCGCGGTTTGTTGACAATTCCATCCGGGAAAACAGGTATCCGATAGGGGTTATGGGCAGATCCGGAAACATCTACACCGATAACCAGGGTAATGACAACAATGTTATTGAAGATAACGTCTTCAACAGAGCCCTTGCTGTCTATTCCGGTATCCGAAGCCGGCTTACTGCTGACTTTCCCGGGAGTATACCTGAACCCGTCTATGTCGCTGTTCAGAATATCTCCATCAGCAATGATCTGGAAATTGATCCCGGTGTTATTATAAAAGTGGAAGACTCAAACTGGATACGTGTTTCGGCAGTGCTGGAAGCCGTTGGAAATGAGACAGACCCGATTGTATTCACCTCCTGGCGTGATACCACCAGGGGTGGCTGGACACATCATCCCGATGATACAGATGTTGCTGAGCCGGGCGACTGGGATCAGCTTGATTTCAGAAGCGGAGCTGCCTCATCCCGGCTCGAACATGCAGTAGTCGCTTATGGTAACAACAACGTTATTTTCAGAGAAAATATGGAGCATGCCGTACGGCATCTTCACAGCCACCACTCTTCCGGCAGGGGCGTTCAGGTACAAACCAGCGGACGAGTGTCTTTAGAATACGCTACCATAGAAAATAACAGTGACGAGGGTATCTACATATTCGGAAACAATGAGGCCTCCGTCAGAAACAGTATCATCAGAAACAATGGCGACGAAGGACTCAGAAGCACCTCCGGCAGTTCCTTCCGGGTTGTCAGTGAAACGGTTATAGAAGGAAATGACGGAGACGGTATTTTGATTGATCAGGCCAATATCCCTCAGACCCTTTCCGGAAATACCATCCAGACAAACAGCGGACATGGAATGAGAATCAACAGCCTGAACAATGACGTTGATACGCTTCTGGTTATCAGCGGCAACCAGGTTCTTGACAATGACCATGTCGGAATTTATTCCTCCAGGGCGCTTATTTCGGACAATACTATTTCCGGGAACCGGTTCGGCCTCGGTGTGCAGGAGCAGCTTTCACTGGAAGACAGCGGCAATCCGTACGGAAACGTCTATTCAGGTAACAGCATTCAGGACAATACCTATCCGGCCAGTGCCATCAAACTGGGCAGCAGCATATATGGAAGGATAGGCTACACCGCCCCTCAGGATATCGACAGAGAAGCGGGCGAACGTCCTGTTTTCGTTGCAAAAAATCATCATGTCTCTGTCAGCAGCAACAGGGAAATTGATATTGCGCCCGGTACCATTTTCAAGCTTGACGGACGCAGAATGCAGATTGACGGAAAAATAACAGCTGCCGGTAAGGCCGAGGACAAAATTGTCTTTACCTCCTGGAAAGACGACACCTATGGAGGCGACACCAATGCGGACAGCACGGCAACAGTGCCGGAGCCCGGAGACTGGAGCAACCTCCGCATATACAGCAGTGATGACGATTCCTACATGAGTCATGTCATTGTCAGATATGCAAGCTGGAACCTGGATATCCGGAACAATGAAATGGTTATCGATTCGCTATTCAGCTCCCATGCCAGCAACAACGGTCTTTACATTCGGGATGCCTCTCCGACCATCAACTATTCTGAAATCCACTCCAATCCCACCGGTATTTTTGTAACCGGCAGCTCAGAACCTGTCATCAGGCTCAGCAATATCAGGGATAATGAAGATTACGGACTTGAAAACTCATCCGGCAATACCACTACTGCCGTCGATAATTACTGGGGACACGAAAGCGGACCTTTTGTAGATGATTCCGAGAAACCCAATCTGGGTGGAGAAGGCAATGAAATCAGAATGGGCAGTGCCGGGAATGTAGATTATGACCCCTGGCTTACTGACCGCACCGGCATCCTTCTTGGTGATGTCAGCGAATCAGGGATGATATCTGCCTTTGATGCTTCCCTTGTGCTGCAATACCTCGTTGATGCCATTGAACTTAGCACATCCCAGCTTCAGGCGGCTGATGTGATGGGCACCGGAACCGTTACTGCCATGGATGCATCCTATATACTTCAGTTTGTTGTCGGTAAAATCAGCGGCTTCCCCGGAATGGGCCGGAGGCTTCCGGAGCCGGATATCCGGGATGACTTGTTCCTTGTGACTGAAGCCACTGACCGGTATCTGGATGTCACCATAGGACTGGAAACCGAAAGGGATGCATTTGCCACGGATCTGGTGCTGGAATATGACAGTGATGCCATATCAGAGGTGGAACATCTGAAAACTTCATTCAGTGACCATTTTACGCTGTTTACCAACGACAAGGACGGGAAATTCATGCTTGCTGCAGCCGCATCCGAACCGTTTAATCAGCCGGGTGATATAATCCACCTGCGCCTGCACCTCGATCAGGAAACAGACCTGCGTGGACGCAATCTCTTCTCGCTTGATACCTACCGGTTTAACCGTCATGACCTGACACATATTTTCAGTGATATGGTCACATCTGCTTCGGAACAGCTTACCGATATCCCGGATGAATTTAAATTGCAGCAGAATTATCCGAATCCATTCAACCCGACCACTACTATTCCGTTTCAGCTTCCCGTGGATGGCAATGTCACACTGACGGTGTACAACATTCTTGGTCAGCAGGTTCAGGTTCTGGTGCGGGAAGAGATGCAGGCCGGATATCATGAGGCTGTGCTGGACGCCTCCCGACTGGCAAGCGGAACATACATTTACCGCATTGAAATTCAGAGTGACGACCATCAGTCATTCATTGACAACGGTAAAATGATTCTGGTCAAGTAATTTGAAACAGCCACATCAGAGGAGATTATATGACACTCAGGGTGATGAATTACAATCCTGATCTTTGGCCCGATCGTAACACAAGGCCCGTGATTTATTTAATTCGGTCTCTATTCCCCTTCAGGCTGGCTGCGGGTTGTATGCGCGGCCTGATTATCACTTCCGTCTTGATACTGACCATGCTGTCATCCGGGCTCCGGGCTGAAACGATGAATATTACCATGCCTGACACCATTGTTTTGCCCGGTGACCAGATTGTGATGCCCGTTACGGTCGACACTTATGACGGGCATGACTCCGTGTTGTCAGGGGAGTTCACACTGGACTATGACCGCTCACTTATATCCGTTACCTCGGTGGCAACCGATGGTTCCCTGCTGGAGGGATCAGTTAGCCTGGATTATAATGCAACTACGGGCCGTATTGCTTTTGCCTCTTCTGAAGCCCTGACTTTCAGCGATGACAATGATAATATCCTGTTTTATCTGACCATCATCATGGACGATGATGCTTCCGGCGGCGATGAGACAAATTTTGAAATGCAGGGCTTTTTCAATGAGGGTACTCCGGAAAACACGGTTGTTTCTGGTGTCATCCGATCTCCCGGCATTTCCGTCTCACCTTCCTCTGTAACACTGATTGAGGGAGACTCGACCCGTTTTTCTGTCAGTGGAGATGTTCATCCACCGGTAACATGGAGTGTTAGTGACAGTGAGCGCGCATCAATCAGCCAGGAAGGTTGGCTTACGGGCCTCCAGCCGGGCACAATCAGGGTATTTGTTGAGGATCAGATTGGCCTCAGAGATTCGACGGATCTTTTCCGGGTACAGCCTGATGTTTTGCAGACCCTTACTGTTTCGACACCCGATACTTCGGTCAGTCAGACCCGGGACTTTTGGTGGCCGGTTTCGGTTAGTGATGTGACGGACCTGAATATCACTTCAATGCAGTTCGAACTTGGGTGGTCCGGCCAGCATCTCGAGTTCCTGGCCCTCAGCACCGAAAACTCTCTTCTTGATGACGCCGGCTTCGGATCTGTGGATTATGACCACAGCTCCGGATCCCTGAGCGTGGCAGCTGCCGGTGTAAATCCCCCGGAAGGCTCCGGTCCGCTTATCTGGCTTCAGTTTCGTGTCAGAAATGACGCCTCCGGAAACAGAACTCCTGAATTCTCCACTTTAATGTTTAATGAGGACATCGATCCGGATTTTGATTACGGAACCATCTCTATCCTGGATGCACCGGAGATCACACTGACGGAAGAGCTTATTGAGCTGGTGACTGGTGACACCGCAACCATTTCAGTGGAAACCGGGGGCACCTCGCCCTTCAACTGGCAGACGACTAATGAAGACGTTGTCACCATTGACGAGCAAACCGGTGAAATAACGGCTGCCGGCAGCGGGACTGCGGAAGTCTTTGCTATTGATGATGAAGGTTTTACTTCCAGTTCCAGCGAAATTGTCGTTCATGATATCAACGCTTCGCTTGAAAACATTACCCTTTTCACCGGCCTGGAAGCGGAACTGCCCGTGATCGTTGACGATGTGTCCGGGCTGGGCATTTTTTCCTATGAAATGGAAATCGCACTGGATACGACCATGCTTGATTTCCAGGGTCTGGAAACGGGTGAAACAATTAGCGAAGGCATGTCCGTCAGCTCTAATATCAGTGACGGCATGTTGAAAATTGCGGCTGCCGGAACTGAAGAATTGCAAGGTGAGGGACAGCTTTTAAAACTTGTATTTTCAGAAGGACCGGAAGCTTCGGCCGGATCCTCTGCCGGTCTCTATCTGCAGCAACTCACCTTCAATGATCCGGGTCTGCCCGGAGCTCCTACAGCTCTTTTGCACGATGGCATAATCTCTTTTTCTGACCCTGATGATCCTTCTGTCCCTGTACTTGTTCAGCCAGAAGACGACGCTCTTGAAGTGGAGCTGACACCTGAATTTGCATGGGAGGGAGAACTTGCGGAAACTTATGACCTTCAAATTGCAACAGACCGTGATTTTTCAAACCTGGTTGCATATTTGAATGATATTGAATCTGAAACATATACGTTGGAAATGGAACTTGAGAAGGAGACTACATATTGGTGGCGGGTTCGCGGTGTCAATTTTCAGGGGACAAGTAACTGGTCAGGGCCCCGAAGCTTTACCACCATCCAGGAAGATGATGAGCCTTCTCCCGTGCCTCCTGAGGCACCTCAGCTTGCATTTCCGGATAATGGTGCAGCAGACGTAGAAACAGCTGTTATCTTGCGATGGTATTCTGTGGCAGAAGCGGACAGTTACCGCGTTCAACTTTCCGCACATTCTGACTTTTCCGAGCTGATGATCGATCAGGTTACGGTTTCAGACACCACATACAATGTATCTGATCTGGATTACATGACTGACTATTACTGGCAGGTGCGGGCTTATAGCGACTCCCTTTCCAGTGAATGGTCTGACACGTTTTCATTCCAGACCGTCATGGAGACGTTTATCGAAGCAACAGAAGAGTTACCATCATCAGTTACATTGCATCAGAATTATCCCAACCCGTTCAATCCGGTCACAACAATCACCTATGCCCTTCCGTCTGAGGCAGAAGTAAAACTGGAAATATTTACCGTCACCGGGCAACGAATCGGAGTGCCGGTAAACAGAAGACAGACGGCCGGGTATCACAGTGTTGAGTTTGACGCAGCTGAACTCTCGAGTGGTATTTATCTGTACCGCCTGACAGCCGGTCAGAAATCCATAACCCGCCAGATGACAATAATTAAATAGGGGTGGCGAACTTACCTCTGTGCTCCGTATTTACCACAAAACTTTATGCTGCAAAGCTTTCTGTGCTTTGCTATTCCTTGACCCATGTTTCAAGAACCACAACATCGGTAGCTGTTGCTGTATAAATATACTTGCTGAACTCCCTGAATCTCTTTTGTCCTTTCTTTAAATCAGTTCCTGCTACATCATAAAAAAAAGATACGCTGTCCGTCTTGATCTCGAAATATACTTCGTAATCATCAATATCAGCATCAGCCCCAATATTACTGACACTGTATTCAACATCAACGAACATGGAGTCACCATCTGCTCTGTTGAACCAGGAAGTCACATTGGCTTCAAGGTCATCTGTTGAAGCTGATGTATCTTCATCGGTAGGCCTCATTGTAATGCTTGCCGTAGCCACTCGGCTTTCGCGGACAGCAACACTCACCGAGGCATTGCTATAGCCGTCTTTACGTGCTGTGATATTGTAGTTTCCGGTTGGAACATCATCAATATAGAATGATCCGTCATCTTCCGTCAGAATGGCCACCGTTCCGGGAGAAGTGGCAATGCTTGCGCTTCGAATGGGCTCATCGGTTTTTGCATCTATAACAACACCTTCGATATCACCATATACTTCGGTATTGACAGTATCTTGTGAACAGGATATCAGCAAAAATATTATCATAATGCTGAGAACAGCATTTATACGGCTATACATAGGTATTATATCTTTAGGGGGTACGTCTGGCGCTGATCAGCTTTATCTGTTTTCAATTATTACCCGGGCACCATCTCCGGACTGTGTAATGGTTAACGGCATTCCTACACCGTTGAACTCAGCAGATTGATGATTGCCAAGTTGCTGAACTTGCTGCTGGGTGCCGGAGCCTTCATAGTTAAGACCAATATGATTGTAATTTCCTTCCTGCCAGCCTCTGATAAAGTTATCGCTGCCAACAACATTAACTGATGCGGTATTTCCGATGCCATTCTGGGTGAATTCGGCATCGTTACCGTCACCATTAATAGACAGTGCGGCTCTGTTCATACTTCCGATTTGCTCAAGCATGACCATGTTTTCCATTCCGATCAACGATATGATTGCCGTGTTTTGCGAGGTTTCAGGCAGATCTTCATCCGTACGGCCGGCTGTTGGATTCATTGTGACAAAATCACCACTGAATCCTCTTACAGCTTCATTATGATCAATGGACACTTGTTCCGGAAAAACTTCCCGTTCGCTGTTCTGGGATAGCACACTTGTATATCCCGTTAGCAGGAAGGCCGATATGATTGCAAGTGTTTTCATAACTTGAATATAAGATGTTCGTTTTATTTATGTAACAAAAATCGGAATCAAAAGAAAATTAATTATCCTGACTGATAGAAACCCTGTTTGAACTTCCATCCTGTGATACAGAAGCGGTGCTGGATGATACATACTGCATGATTGTCGCTGTATTTCCGTTTCCCCACTGATTTAAAACCGCTTCATGACCATAACCATCCTGAAATATGATGCCGCTTTGACCAGCATCGCCACCCGCCATTCCCTGGTTAATTGTCACGTTATGTCCGCCATCACCGGTTTGATGTACATCGATGGCAGATTCATCCCCGGACTGCATGATTTCTGCTGCACTGCCGCCCTCACCATCCTGAAGCAGAAGCATTTGCAGATTATCACCGTCACTTTGTGATATGAACGCTTCATTGCCGCCGGTTTTTTGGTTTACTCCGGTAACCGACCATCCGGCATGTTGTGTGATGATGAGTGTGTTCCTCTGATTTGTACTCTGCTGCATTGCAGGATCGCCACCCGCATAACCGGAAACAATATTCCCGAATCCAATTTGTTCTATCTCAGCCTTATTGCTCCCAACCTGTTCCAGCCGTACTTCATGACCGCCATTTTCCGGGTTTTGCCCTGACCCTGAAGTCACTTCCTGAGTCACTGTGGCACGTGATGAACCAGACTCATTTGACGTCTGGCTTAGCCAGGCATAGTTGAAATCCTGCATCTGGGAAACAGAAAGATCGTTGCCTGAGCCCATTTGCTGGACTACAGCATCCTGCATGTCTCCTTGCTGTTGTATTGCAGCTTCATTGTCCTGTGCCTGAACAACGCCACAAGACAGCAAAATTGCAAATAATGTTGTAATTATTTTTTTCACGGTTGGTCACCCTGAGTTCTTGTTATTTGAAGAACGTTATTTTTTACCTTTGAATTACAATAGCTGTGTTTCCATTGCCAAATTGATCCACCACGGCAGAGTGTCCGCCACCATATTGGTGCACATCAACCATATTGTCTGCTCCGTGCTGGGTAATCCAGGCATAGGAACCATAGTCAGCACCGTTGTTTCCATAGTACTGATTGATTTCAGCCTGGTTTCCTCCTCCATGCTGCTCAACAGCTGCATAGTGAGAACCATCCTGGTTTAAATTGATCACATTATCATCTCCTTCCTGATGAATCATGGCGACAGACCCGCTCCCTTCATAACCATTGGAGAACGGCGGGGGGGAGGGGCTGCCTTTGCCAGGCGGATCAAATGGAATACCAGATCCGTACCCTGACTGCATTACGTTTGCCTGGTTACCGCTGCCATCCTGATAAATTTCCGCATAATGACTCCCGTACTGCCCGAGGCTTACCACATTATCTTCTCCGATCTGATCTATATATGCTGATGAGGTGTACATTCCATCAGAACCATTCATGAACGGTACAGAATCACCTGACCCTGGCGGGAATGAGCCCTGTGAGTCACCCTCCTGCTGAACTACTGTTGCCCTGTTTCCGCTGCCTTGCTGCTCAATAAACACCTCATGACTGCCTTGCTGCACTATATCGGCATAGTGATCGCCGCCGGCTTGTGCCACATCCGCATTGCTTCCGGCACCTTCCTGTTCCAGTGCCGTATAATTCGCACTGCCAACCTGCTCTATGGAAGCTTCGTTGACACTTCCCAGCTGACTGACAGTTGCTTCATTGCTGCCTGTGAAAGCCAGCAGCATGAAAGCCGGTATTATGGCAAATAAAGTGAATTTCATTGTTTTTTTAAGGCACCAGGCGCTTAGTTTTTCTAAAATCACATCGGTTAAAAAAAACTCCTGTAAAAAGGTAGATTATTTATGATTTTTTTTTAATTTTTGTTTACAAGTCTTATGCAAGGTAACGTTCAGGTTTTTGGTTGGTCACCCCTTACATCATTATATATTGTGAGGTTCCTGCAACGTTGCCTTGCTTTTTTTTACATATCCATCAGTAAGCCGGATTTATTACAAAACCAACGTTAACACCCCAGTGCTGATCGTTGTATTTGCCCATCGAGACCCCGTCAAGTCCGTCTAACATAAGATACCGGTAGCTGGAACTGACACGAACTCCAAAATTTCTGTTGAACCTGAAATCAAGTCCACCTTCAGCTGCCACATATGGGAAAAATCTGTCATCCTGACCGTCAAATTTTCTGTCAAATGCAAATGACCCCACTCCTCCAGAGAAGAAAGGGGTGAGCCTGTAATCCGGCAGGACATACATATTCAATGACAGATCAGCTGCATTGACCGGACTTGAGTAAGCATCCTGAGCGCTGATTCTGGTTCTCTCACCGCGGGCCTGAAGCGAAAAGTGCGGTGTCAGGCCACGTTCAATCATCATAGAAAATCCGGGATTGACTTCAGGGTTATTGTAGTTCCCTATAATACTGCCCATTGAGGCGCTGGTAATAAGCGACCAGCCACCACGATAGTCCGGTCTGTTTGTAAATCCGAAATAATCGCGCTCCAGCTGACGCTGTACTTTCTTTTCGTAGTCAAACTGTTCGCGATAAGCCATCACCTCATCATCATCCTTTGCACCCCAGAGTCCTTCCTCAATTCCTTCAAGGACCAGCTTCTTCACGGCTTCATCTATTGCCTCTGTTACAGCCATAACAGGAGGTTCGTTATAGGTATATCCCGTTTCAGCTTCAAGCAGCTTGTTCGTATCAACAAATTTAAATACTCCGCTTTCAAGCTGCTGGGACAGGATTGACTTGGTAGTATGCACCGTTTTCAAAATGCGGCCGCTTTGCGTAGAAACAGCCCGGAGATAAATAGTGACCTGGTCCTTGCGGTATTTACTGGAACCACCGATGCCAAGATATCGCGCACCTGCTCCGCCGGTAATGATATTGGTATCATATCCGATAATACCTCCCTCCAGCATCACTCCGGCGAACAGCAAAGGCGGGAGAGGACTTACCTGGCCACCTGAATGCTGCTGGCGAATATTCTGAATAATCTGACGCTCATTCAGAAGGTTCGAAATGCTCTCACGCTCAATGGCGGTAAACCAGCCGGAGTCCTCCATGGCCTTGATAAGGATAGATGTTGCCCCCTGTGTAACAGCTGTTGACCAGCTTGCCACCCGGTCCGACGGTTTATACTGGCCGGTCTGATCCCTGAAGCGGTACACAGCCGCAACAATTTTCTCTTCTGGTTCCGGCAGCGAACGCAGTGCTTCATTGGATCTGCTTAGCACACCGTGTTCAACCGGTTCGGTATGCATCGGGCGCATGGTCCCGGAGCAGGAGGTCACCAAAATGACCAGAACTACTGAAAATAGTATATGTGTAAATCGGATTTTCATATGATATCAAAAACTGGGAACGGTGATACTTGTTTCTTCACCTGTCATTATGTTGGAAATAAGAACCGTAACACCATCCACACCGGGCTGAAGGTCAATGGTAAACTCACCGAACTCGAAGCGCGACTCATCCATCACTTCACCTTCTTCAAGGTCGAACTGCCTCCGCACAATATCACGGGTCAGCTGTGAGAGAACCTGGCGCTGCAGTGAAGCCTGAAAATCCTGAAGCGGGTCCCTGGCCAACCGGGCATCTCTGGTCTCTTCATGCTGGTTTTGAGTCTGGGCACTGTTTTTAAGCCAGGAGTAGTTGGCCGGATTGCCTCCGAATGCCGGATTTTTGGGCTCATATATCATCTGTTGCGCCTGGCTTACAGTGAAGATTCCTGCTGTCATGAGCAACGTTACGGCAATTAGTACAGATCTGTAGATTCGCATAGTTTTGTCAGTAGATTTGAAACTGCTGTTGATGATCCCGCAGGTAAATATACGTGCGGCGCACCGCAAATTCACTTGCTTCTTCAATTAAATCATATCTGGGCTGCAGACGGGTACGGAAGGTTTCCGTATTGTTCACTTCTACAGCAACTATCGTACCAAGATTGGGGGCCGGCTGTTCGGTTATTCGGATGGAGTAATTACTAGCTTCTTCAGGAGGCTGCCAGTTTGAGTAGAATATATCGTAGAAATCGCGGCCCACCTTCGACCTGGTTTCATCATGGATCATTCCGTCAATCTCCACAAACATTCTTTGCTCTGCTTCAGCCTGCCTTTGCTCTGCTGTTTCCTCTTCCTGTTCTTCCTCCCTCACAAGAGCTTCAAATGCTTCCCTGAATTTTTCAAGCGCTTCTTCGTCTTCCACCCCGACGGTATCTTCTGCTTCCTTTTCAAGCTCTTTTTGTCTTCTTGCTTCCAGTTCGTTTTGCACAAAAGTGAGCAGCCGGTCCTCATACATGATTTCCGAGTACTCAAGATTTATGAATTCAACCGGGACCCGTGATGATTCACAGAAGGGATCGTCAAGCACCTGCTGGGCGGTCATCCCGGTTTCTTCAAACCGGTAGACTTTATGCGGGATTTCGAGCGTCTTGCCCGGCCGGACAAAATGCGGATTGGCGATCCTGTCTGCGTTCAGCGCATAAATAGCCTCCCACAGGAAACCACTTCCGTACTTTTCCGCAATTCCAAACAAATGATCACCCTCTTCAATTGTATAGGTTTCCTTGGGTTCTTCGCACGAAATCAGCCCTGCAATTTCTTCGTCCTGATCAGCATACAGTCCGCCGGCACCTGCAGGAAGAACAGGCAGCAATAGCAGGATAAGGATTATATTTAGAGGCTTAGTGATCATTAATAAAATCAGGAACCAAATATTGAATCTGTCAATCGTCGACAGGATGATAAATTACAGCTATTTCAAATCGATTCCCTTGATTGTTTTGCAGTGATTACCAGTTATTTTGCTGTTTCATTCCGCCTTTTTCCCTAGGCTAATTTTCGGCAAAATCATGTAAGAATCAAAATTAGAATTACTTAACTCTCATCATGGTTTCTCTGGCCGTTTTTGAGTCTTGTTAATAATTTATTAGATATTAACATGATCACATATTGAACACTGCCGGACAGCCGATCAGCCGCTTTATTTTTCTTTTGGATGTCCTTGTGTTGCCCGTTCGGTTAAAAACCGGTCATATATTAGAATATCTTAACCTTTATCAGCGGGAGCCGGCCGGCTAATCGCAACATTCCAGTCAGGCCACTTTCCTGCCGGACTTGCGGGCTCATCTGCTGCTCTGTCAGCTCCGTACCAGCCCATCCAGTCGGCACGAACCGATTCATCAAGATGATCCACGCGGAATGAAGCGCCGCCGCTGCCCGATGCCACCGTAACCATCACGGAGCAGAGCTGTTTTCGCCGCTGAAACCAGTTTGCCAGCACCGTCAATGACTGAATCCGCCTGCGGTGAAAAATTACCGTTGAACGGGCCAGCCTCCTGAACCTGAGAAAACCCAGCCCGTTCCGGAAACCGGCGGCAGCATCACGGTAACGCAAGTATCCGATCAGGGCAGCCAGTACCAGTATTACCGGCAATAAACTGTAAAGTCCAAGATACCATACCACCAGTGCGGCAATGGCAAGTACCGGAGCGGCCGTCCTGATCTGATACCTCAGAAAGGCTCTTCCCGGCGGACGAACACCCGGCAGTGACTCATTGTACTCCTCCAGCATATCGTCAAAGTACTGTTCAAGCTCTTTTTTTCGTATCAGGGGTATGACCACCGTGGTTTTACCCCCTTCGTCTCCGAATCCGGCATTCTCCACATATACCATCGCATAGCCAAACGGCTGACGCAAAATCCCTTCAACTACCCGCACTGCCTGAATGCGATGAAACGGAATGGTAATCTGTTTCTTTTCAAACAGACCGCGGCGGATCTGAAGCTCCCGGTCGTTCCGGGACAGGGTGAATCCTGAAAACCGCAGCAGCGTCCCGAAAACAGACAGCAGCCATGCCGCAACTACTGCTGCTGCAGCCATTGTGATCCAGAACTCGGTATCTGTTCCGCCGGTATATGCCTCAATGAAAGCTATCATCTGCTCTTCGCTGACAACCTGATTTACCTGGGCCATCAGCGTGCCGACAATGGACAAAGCCACTCCAAAGCTGCCTGCAGTGCTGGCTGCAATCAGCAGCCTTTTGCGTGACAGCCTGTAGACGGGATAATCCGTTGCCGTTTCAGAAGATACGCTATTGCGCATCTCGACATCCAGAGCTTTGCGGATCTTCCGGGCATCCTGCCGTGTTATGGCACTGATCTCGGCTTCGGGGGAATCACCGCCGGCCGTGAGTACATTAAGGCGAACCAGGCCGAAGAGCCGCTGCACAGGTCCGGAACTCACGTCTATGGCCTGAATACGGTCACGCGGGACATATCTTTTTTTCCGCACAAAAAGTCCCTGCTCAATCCGAAGCTCGTCCTCCTCGACACGCCAAGTGAACCGCAGCCAGCTGACAAAGCCCACAACAAGCAGAACGGAAACAAGCAAGGACAGGCCCCACCAGGTAAACAGGGGCGAATTGCCTCCCTGGCCCAGAAAAAAGACCAGGATGATGGGCACGATCATCTCACGGAGCGTGCGCAGAACGAACGTCAAAGTTGCCACAGGATGCTGGCGTCTGGGCTGCCTGATGTCATCTGCGGCATCAGTTCTTGCGGTATCATCTGTTTGTCCCGGGGCATGCCGCCTGCCTGATGAATGCGAATCCTCTGCAGGACTCCCTTCAGCACCTTTCATGCCCGGATCAGGCTTCTCGTATTCAGGATCTGGTAAATTCGGATCGGACATCTGAGCTACAAATCCTCCCTGGCAATTCGTGCATATTCGGATATGGTGTTGCGCAGGTCATCGGCTACCGGCTCGGATAGCGCGGGAATCTCATGGGTGTCCCCGGCAGTGGTAACCGTAACCGAAGCCAGCCCGAACTGCCGGTATACCGGCCCCTGACGCGTATCAACATGCTGCACCCTTTTTATAGGAATAAGGGTCCTGGTGACGACAAACAACCCGCGCTGCAGATCAATTTCGTTCTGATCCACCTTGTAACGCCACCGTTTCCATCGAATATATGGTATCACCGTTCCTTCCAGAATGGTGTAAGTCAAAAACAATATACCCAAAACGTAACCGGGCCAGTGCGGCCAGTCTTCACTTCCCATCGATACCGCACCGTATCCCAGCGGAACCAGCCAGTAGACAAGTGATCCAAGCGCACCGGTAATCCTCCAGGCATTGATCGCTTCCGTAGACAAAAACCGGCGCCCCTGTTCATCGCGAAGTATCTCTTCTTCTGCTTTATCGTTTTCTTCCATGCTCCGCCTGCCTCATATTGTTTTTTAGTCTGCTTTTGCTCGTTGTCGCTGCCGGTACCGCGTCACGCCGCAAAATAGCATATCGCACCAGCTCATCAAACAGCCTTCTTTGGGACGGCACCTGCGGCAGATACTCCGGATGCCATTGCACTCCAATCAGAAAGGAGTCCCGCTGATGCTCTATTCCCTGGGCAACCCCATCCGTTTCCCTGGCCACCACGCGTATGCCCTGACCCGTTTTTTTAACTGCCTGATTGTGAAGGCTGTTTACCCGTATGCTGTCCGTGCCGAAAATATCATGAAGCCGGCTGCCGGTCTCCAGATGAATTCTCTTCCTCGGGTAAATGGTCGTGATCTTGGGTCTTTCCTTATAATATGATGCAAGATCCTGGTAAAGGGTACCGTCGTGATATACATTGATCAACTGTGCCCCGCGGCATATTCCAAGCACCGGCAGATGTCTTTCCACGGCAAGATCAAGCAGCTGCCACTCCATATTGTCCCGGCCTTCATCGACCGCCAGCGACCCTGCACTGAACGCTTTTCGCAGCAATCCGAACAGGGGAGCCAGTATCAATGTAACCCAGCGCTGACCCTTGGGCTCTTTTTCGTCCGGGCTCGTCCGGATATTCTTCAGGTCGGAAATCAAATCCTCGTACCGTCCGGGATCAATATCCGCACCTCCGCCCAGAATCAGGGCATGGGGTTCATCCGGCAGGCTTTTCCTGCGGATGGCATCCAGCTTCGATGGCGTGACCCGAACTGCTTTTCCTCCGCTGCGGCGGACGGCAAATTTCGTTGCAAGCCATGCTGCGGTGCCGCCTTTGTCCGGACCACTCACCCAAATGACCGGTTTTTTTTTCAGTAGTCTCATTGGAGTTACACCTTGCTGTATAAAAAACCTGGATTATTCAAAAAAACGAACCCGCATTTCCCGCATCCATTCATCGGCCCAGGTTTTCAGCGGGTGCAGTTTTTTTTCGAGATACAACTCCTGCATATCGATCAGCTTCTGTCCTGATTCGGCCAGTCGTTCTACCTGAACCCATACGTTCCACTCTTTTGTAAACGTCCAGTCCGGATCATCAATCGAGCTGTTTGGAAGCCGGTAATGAAATGCGGGGCGGGGCCGTATCAGTTCATCCTTCAGCCGGTTCCTGACGCGCTCTTCATCCATCCATGCAAAAAGGGGAAGCATATCGAGCGGCCGGTTCCGGGTGGGATTGGCATCCAGATAATCATCAATAAATCCGGATGCATCCGGCCTGTATGACGGGTCCAGCACCTTCAGTATGTATTTTTCCGGAAACGGGTCAATGAAAGGGGTGATTTCGCGCATCATGTCGATCTCATGGGAGAGACGCAGCCACTCGTACAGCAGAAGAAATGCCTGAAAATAACGCAAAATAATGTCCACCTCACGGGACGGCACTTCAGGATTGAGATGCAATCCAAACGCATTGAACGGCGAGGCTGATGTGCCCTTGCCGCGCATCCGGTAAATTGCCTTCCGCAAGTCCTCCAGGTCGGCAATGCGGTCAAAGGTGACGGGCGGAAACGAAACCTCATATGGAACAAAGGGCTCCGCTGTTGATGCAAGCACTTTTTCTACGGTCTTTTGCCAGCGGGAATCCACATGAATACCAATTTCCTTGCCGATTTTTTTGAAATAATCCGTTTTTGCCAGTTTTTGCAGCAGGATCCAGTCCAGTTCTATGGTAAAGTCGCCGAGACGTGAATTGCGGACATATTTTTTGTAATCACTCTCCGATTCCACTTCTCCACCGTAACAAAGCCTGACAAGAGATACAATACGATCAATGGTGAGTCCTGAAAATTCGATCTCCAGCCCCATCTTTCGCGGCTTTCCTTCCGGGTTCTCACCTCTTGGAGGAATATCTGTATTTTCCGGAAATCGATTTTTCCGGAACATTCCGGATATATTTTTTGCCATTCTATGTTATAGTTGTTGTTCCGGTGATTCCGGGGCCGTTCGGTAAACCCGGGGCCTTGCTCCATGAACCTTCAGAGATTCATATTAGTATTGGTTACTACCGTGCGGCCCTGTCAAACGTTCTCTGAATCAAACGTTTTCTGAGAAAATCGTCGATAATCCGTACCTTACCGCGAATAAAGGAAACGCATCACCAGGATAAACCATTTTTTTGCACTGTTAAAATACCAACAAATCCGGAAAAATAATTATGGCTAAAGAATTTGATGTTTGTGTAATCGGCTCGGGGCCGGGCGGGTATGTCGCCGCCATCCGTGCCAGCCAACTGGGATTGAAAACGGCAATAGTAGAAAAACGTGATCTGGGAGGCGTTTGTCTGAATATCGGATGTATCCCGACCAAAGCCTTGCTGAAGTCGGCCCAGGTAGCCGAATACTTTCAGCATGCCGGCGACTACGGCTTTGATGCAGGCGAAGTAAAACCCGATTTCCCGAAAATCATCAAGCGGAGCCGGAACGCTGCCACCAAGATGAGCAAGGGTGTGCAGTTCCTGATGAAAACCAACAAAATCGAGGTCATCAGGGGCAAGGGTGTTTTTGATTCCAAAAACGAGCTGAAGATTGTCGATGACAAGGACAAGGAAACCGGGCGCATAAAGGCAAAGCATTTCATCGTCGCCACCGGTGCACGGGCCCGGGAGCTTCCCAACCTGAAATTTGACGGCAAAACCATAATCGATTACGAACGCGCCATGAAACTGGAGAAGCAGCCCAAAAGGATGCTGATCGTAGGAGCCGGCGCTATCGGGATCGAATTCGCCTATTTCTATCATGCCATCGGAACCGAAGTGACGGTTGTTGAAATGCAGAAGAATATCCTGCCGGTGGAAGATGCCGAAGTGAGCAAGGAACTTGAAAAACTGTACAGGAAAAAAGGGATGAACATCCTGACCGAAAGCACGGTCGAAAATGTCAGCAAAAAAGGCCAGAAGCTTGAAGTGACCGTCAAGACCAAAAAAGGAGAGGAAAAAATCGAAACCGATGTGGTTCTTTCAGCCGTCGGCGTGGTCGGCAATGTGGAAGGACTTGGTCTTGAAGACATTGGGGTGAAGGTCGAAAAAGGTGCTATTCAGGTGGACCGGAAAACCTATAAGACCAGTGTAGATGGTATTTATGCTATCGGCGATGTCGCCGGAGCACCCTGGCTGGCTCATAAAGCCTCCCATGAAGCTCTGAGGTGTATAGAACGAATTGCAGGTGAAGACCCGAAACCCATTGACTATCAAAATATACCGGGCTGTACATACTGCCAGCCGCAGGTGGCATCAGTGGGCATGACCGAAGATCAGGCGAAGGAAGCCGGCTACAAGGTCAAAGTGGGCAAATTCCCTTTCCAGGCCAACGGCAAAGCCGTGGGCGCAGGACAGACCGATGGTTTCGTAAAAGTGATCTTCGACGAGAAATACGGCGAATGGCTCGGCTGCCACATGATCGGTGCCGATGTTACGGACATGATCACCGAAGCGGTGGTGGCGCGCGACCTGGAGACCACGGGACACGAGATCATCTCGGCGGTTCATCCGCATCCGACCCTTTCGGAAACCGTAATGGAAGCGGTGGCCGAAGCGTACGGCGAGGGAGTTCACCTGGGTACACCTCCGAAGAAAAAGTAGAAAAAGAGCAAATCCGGGCTGATGGTTAATTCCATCAGCCCTTCATGACAAACGGCGATTTCATTTTTGATTTAACATCAATCCCGTACTGAACATTTACACCATAAAACTCACGGGAGATACCTGTTTGACATTGTAAATGACCAGCCTTACATTGTCAGTACGGAACCGGGGTAACCATACCACAGGGTCTCAGGGGTAAACGGGAAGGGGAAGTATCATCCGGCCAACGGCATCCAACGGTACAATTGCATCCTCCCGGCTGGATCCGGCAACCGAAATCCAACCCAGGAAAAATGCCATCCATCAAATACTACTTGATAAGGGCAAACTCTACCCTGTTCATATTATTTGCAGCAGCAATCATAACGGTAACCGGCTCGTCCGTGTTCGCCATAACGTCCGCCTATTCCCCCGCCATCACCGGAACTTGCAGTAAAATCGTCGAAAACGGTGAATCCATCCAGGAAGCGATCGATTCCGCATCATCCGGAGATGTCATCTGCATTGAATCGGGCGCGTTTGAGGAGGATCTTGAAATAAGCACGCCCAATCTCACCCTTCGGGCGGCGGATGACGACGCGGCACCTGTCATCGAAGGAGGCAACACCGGCATCCGGATCACCGATACCGGCAACACGGTCATCTCGGGCTTGACGATTCGGAATTTCAGTAATGATGGCGTGAGAGTGGAAAACAGTTCCGATGTAGTGATCCGCGGCAACTACATGACCAACAACGGCAAAGCCGTTTCCGCGTTTCGGTCCCCCGGACTTCATGTCACCGAAAACGAGTTGACCGACCAACGCTTCGGATTCCGTCAGGGTTTTGGCATCGAGATTGCTGAATCGGACTCGGTTCTTATCGACCTGAATACCATCAGCGAGAATCCTTCCGATGGCATCCGGCTGCTCCGGTCCCGGCACATGAACGTACTAAACAACGAGATTTCCGGGAATAACGGCTCGGGTGTGTATCTGCTGGAATCGGACTCCATCATGGTAGCCGGCAACATGATCACAGATGGCAACACGCACGGCATCCATCTGGAAGAGTCCCTTGGCAATGTGATTGAGGACAATACCATTACGGATAACCGCCTGCACGGCATTGTAATGGAGGAATTTTCGCACCAGACATCACTGCTGGGCAATACCCTGTCCGGTCACGATGCGGACATCTACATGGTGGAGTCCGCTTACGCAACCATCAATGACAACAACCTGGGCACAGGGATAGTTATCGATCCGGACAACATCCGCTCTGATTTCACAGCGGGACAGACCCACTACAACCACACCATGGAGAACAACACAGTCAACGGCGGGTTGTTGTACTACGGAAAGAACATCACTGCCGATGATGTCCCCGCCGGCGCGCAGCAGGTGATCATCCACAACTCCGACGGCCTCAGCTTGTCCGGCCTCTCCTTTTCGGATGTGGCGATCGGGCTGCAGATCTCCTACAGCGACAATGTGACCCTCACCAATATCACCGCAGAGAACCATCTCTTCACGGGTGTCCGGCTGGTGGTATCTGAAAGAACCACCGTCCGTGAAAGCGAATTCAACAGCAACGGAAACGACGGACTGTTTCTGGAGTCATCGCCCCACTCACTGGTGGAAAACAGCAGTGCGACCGGCAACGGAGAAAACGGCATGGTCTATTTCTGGTCGGAAAACTCTACGTTTGACGGTAACACCGCAGTGGGCAACGGCGATAACGGCGTTTACAACTGGAACTCGCACGATGGCACGGTCATCAACAACACGGCCACCGAAAACGGAACCGGCATCGTCGTTTCACGATCCGCCCGGTCCGTTGCCAGCAACAACACGGCCAATGATAATATTGGAACCGGGCTGAGTGTGGGACTGGTGAGAAATCCGCAAGTCATCGGTAACACAGCGCTGCGCAACGGCGCGAATGGTATTTCAACCGGCAATCTCGAGGGAACGGGATCCATTTCAGACAACATAATAACCCACAATCAAGGGAATGGACTTGTGGTGGGAACGCGGAGACTCATCTCCAGCAACATTGTCTACGAGAACAATACGATCCGCCATAATGAGCGGCACGGGGTGAGAATCAACTCTACCAACAGCGCGACGATTACCGGTAACACCATTGAAGAGAACAGTGAATATGGTATTTATATCGGCTCGGATGCATCTGGTGCCAACATCGATGGCAATACCATCGCCGACAACGGCCTGACCGGTATCTATATGGATAACCGCCTGGCCGATAGCGCCCAAATTGAAGGAAACACCCTGTCCGGACATCCCGTAGACATCCATATGGCTGAAATCCGGCGCCGGCAG
>Ga0207421_10000034_pt1 | contig 137640 bp, 116 predicted proteins | sample SodLakKL_010_SED_4_FD_187542 | JGI IMG/M metagenome (GOLD analysis project Ga0207421, IMG submission 187542) | Alkaline sediment microbial communities from Lake Tanatar, Kulunda Steppe, Russia - 8KL_010_SED (SPAdes) (version 2) | ecosystem: Environmental > Aquatic > Non-marine Saline and... | reverse complement strand
GAAACTGACCTTGGTTTTCCGGGCATTTACCCCTACACCAGGGGAGTGCAGCCCAATATGTACCGGGGCCGGCTGTGGACGATGCGCCAGTTTTCAGGTTTCGGCGATGCCTACGACTCCAACCGGCGCTACCGCTACCTGCTTGAGCAGGGCCAGACCGGACTGAGCGTCGCTTTTGACATGCCCACCCTGATGGGCTACGATTCGGACAGCGACCGTTCCCTCGGTGAGGTGGGCCGCTGCGGGGTGGCCATCGACTCCCTGCAGGATATGGAGATCCTCTTTGATCAGATCCCGCTGGACCAGGTCACCACTTCGATGACCATTAACGGACCGGCGGCGATCCTGTGGTGCATGTACCTGGCTACTGCCGAAAAGCAGGGGGTCGGCCTGGATAAGGTCGGGGGCACGATCCAGAACGATATCCTCAAGGAATATATTGCCCAGAAATCCTGGATTTTCCCTCCCGAACCCTCGATGCGCCTGATTACCGATATCTTTGAATTTGCTTCCGATCACGTCCCCAAATGGAACACGATCAGCATCAGCGGCTACCATATCCGGGAAGCCGGTTCGACGGCGGTCCAGGAGCTGGCCTTTACCCTGGCCGACGGTTTTGCCTACGTGGAAGCGGGCCTTAAGGCCGGGCTCGATGTGGACCGTTTTGCGCCGCGGCTGTCATTTTTCTTCAACTCCCACATCGACTTTTTTGAAGAGATCTGCAAGTACCGGGCGGCCCGCCGTATCTGGGCCCGCCGGATGAAGGAAAAATACGGAGCCAAAGATTCCCGCTCCCTGAAAATGCGTTTCCATACCCAGACTGCCGGGTGCAGCCTGACGGCCCAGGAACCTGAAAACAACATTGTCCGCACCGCTTACCAGGCCCTTTCGGCCGTCTTGGGCGGGACCCAGTCCCTGCATACCAATTCCATGGACGAAGTGCTGGCCCTGCCCACGGAAAAGGCGGTTAAAATTGCCCTGCGGACCCAGCAAGTCATGGCTTATGAAACCGGGGTGGCCAATACGATCGATCCACTGGCCGGCTCCTATTTTATCGAAGCCATGACCGATAAGATGGAAGCCGAAGCGGAAAAATATTTTGAACGCATCGACGATCTGGGCGGTGTGCTGCCCGCCATCGACCAGGGTTTTTTCCAGCAGGAGATCGCCGACGCCGCTTACGAGTATCAGAAGGCGGTCGACAGGGGCGAGCGGATCCTGGTCGGGGTCAACCGCTACCGCACCGCCGAGCCGATGGCAATTGAAATTTTGAAGATCGATCCGGAAGTGGAGCGGAAACAGCTGGAGAGGCTGAAGCGCTTAAAAGAAAACCGCGAGGGGAAACAAGTTTCAGCCTGCCTGGAAGAGCTGAAAAAATGTGCTGAATCCAGCGACAACCTGATCCCAAAAATCCTGGACGCGGTGCGGGCTTATGCCACAGAGGGTGAGATCACCGCGACCTTGAAAGATGTTTTTGGCGAGTACAGGGAAAAACCGCTGTTTTAAGGGGTGTTAGCCATGGAAAACAGGAAGATCAGGGTTCTGGTGGCCAAGCCGGGCCTGGACGGCCATGACCGGGGGGTAAAGGTGGTGGCCCGGGGCCTGAGGGATGCCGGGATGGAAGTGATCTACACCGGCCTGCACCAGACTCCGCAGCAGGTGGCCGAAACGGCCCTGCAGGAAGATGTCGACGTAGTCGGCCTGAGCGTTTTATCGGGAGCGCACATGACCCTGGTGCCGAAAATAAAAGAACTGCTGACGGAAAACGGCCTTGAGGATGTCCTGCTCTTAGTCGGCGGGATTGTGCCCGAAGATGATGCCGAAAAGCTCATCGCCGACGGCCATGCCGACCGGATTTTTATCCCGGGAGATCCCATCGACACTATTACAAATTTTATCTTCGACTGGTTCAAGCAAAAGTCAAAGTCGTGATTTCCCGCGCCGGTCCCGATCACATTAAAACCATAGACAATTATATCAGGCAGGGGGTGAAAGCATGAGCAGTTCAGATCTGGAAAAAGCCAGGGAAAGGGTCACGTTGCTGCGCCGTGAAATTGATGAGCACAACTATCGTTACCACGTCCTCGATCAACCCCTGATCGATGACCAGAGTTTCGATCAGTTAATGCGCGAACTGCAGGAGCTGGAGCAAAAGTACCCGGAACTGCAGGATCCTGATTCTCCGACCATGCGGGTGGGCGGGGAACCCCTGCCCGCTTTTGAACCCTTAGAGCACAAGGTGCCCATGCTGGGCCTGGATAATGCTTTTAACGAGCAAGAACTGCACGACTTTGACGGCCGGGTGCGCCGCTTGACGGGCCTGGACCGGATTGAGTATTTATGCGAGCTGAAAATGGACGGTCTGGCCGTATCTTTGCAGTATGAAAACGGGATATTCATGCGCGGGGCTACCAGGGGCGACGGTTACACCGGTGAGGATATTACCCAGAATTTGCGCACGATCAGGCAGATCCCCCTCCAACTGCCGGAGCCGGTCACCCTGGAAGCAAGGGGAGAAATATACATTAACAGGGCTGCCTTTTTACAGCTGAACCGGCAGAGAGAGGAACAGGGTCTGCCGGTTTTTGCCAACCCCCGCAACGCCGCCGCCGGTTCGGTCCGCCAGCTCGATCCGCGCCTGGCAGCGGCCCGGCCCCTGCGAATTTTTCTGTACGGTTTGGGAGAACACAACCTGGACCAAAACTCCCAGGCCGGACTGCTGGCCTACCTGGATCAGCTGCGCCTGCCCGTCAACCCCAACTATGCCCTCTGCACAGGTCCGGATCAAGTCTGGGAATACTGCTTGAAATGGCAGGATAAAAGACATGACTTACCCTACGAAACAGACGGCATTGTAATCAAGGTGAACCGCCTCGAACTGCAAAAAAATCTGGGCAGTACGGCCAGGAGCCCGCGCTGGGCAATCGCCTTCAAATATCCGCCGGAAGAAAAAGCAACCAGGGTGCTCGATATCAGGGTCAATGTAGGACGGACGGGGGCCATTACCCCGGTAGCGATCCTGGAGCCGGTTACCCTGAGCGGGACCACGGTCCAGCGGGCCAGCCTGCACAATGAAGACTTTATTGCCGAAAAAGGAGTTAGGATCGGCGATACCGTCTCCGTCCACAAGGCCGGAGAGATAATCCCGGAGATCCTGGGCGTGATTAAAGATAAGCGCACCGGCGACGAAAAGGAATTTCAGATGCCCCGGAAATGCCCTTCCTGCAGTTCCGATACCTTCCGCCTGAGCGGGGAAGCGGCCCGGCGCTGCCTCAACCCTTCCTGCCCGGCCCAGCTGGTGGAGAAACTGATCCATTTTGCCTCCCGCCGGGCCATGGATATTGAAGGCCTGGGGCCGGCCCTGGCGGAAATGCTCTACCGGGAAGGCCTGGTAGAGGATGTAGGCGATCTTTATTATTTACGGTCCGAGCAGCTGACCGGCCTGGAAAGGATCGCTGAAAAGTCCGCTTCAAACCTGGTAGCGGCTATTGAAAAGAGCAAAGGTAATCCCCTGCGAAGGCTTATCTTTGGCCTGGGTATTAATTTTGTGGGCGAAAAAGCAGCGCGGCTGTTTGCCGAAAAGTTCGGGCACCTGGATCGACTCCGCACTGCCGAGGAGGAGAAACTGATCTCCATACCGGAAATAGGTCCGAAAATTGCAGAAGCGGTAGTAAATTTTTTCCGGATGCCTGAAACAGGAACCGTTCTGGAGAAACTGGAACAGGCCGGGGTTAACTTTACCGAGCCGGTCGGACCGGACCGGGAGGAAGAGAGCGCTCATCTGGCCGGAAAAACTTTTGTTTTCAGCGGAATTTTGGAAGATTATAAGCGCGAGGAAGCTGCGGCCCTGGTGGAAGCGCGGGGCGGAAAAGTCAGTTCCTCCATAAGCAAAAAAACAGATTACCTGGTTGTCGGAAAGGAACCGGGCAGCAAGCTTGATAAGGCTCGTGATTTGGGAGTTGAGATCCTGTCCGAGGATAGGTTTAAAGAGGTGGTCAGGCAATGAACAATGAAAATATTCCTTCTCTTGCAACAGACGGTGATAGTAAACTGCTTTTGCAAACTATTATCGATTCTCTTTCCGATGCCGTTTCGGTGGTCGATGAAAACGGGATCGGGATCATGGTTAACCGGGCTTATACCAGGATTACAGGGATGAGCGAAGAACAGGTCCTGAGAAAGCCTGCTACAGTCGATATAGCCGAAGGCGAGAGCGTTCATATGCGGGTTCTGCAAACCGGCAAACCGATTAAGGGCGTGCGGATGAAAGTAGGCCCCTTCCGCCGGGAAGTGATCGTCAGCTGCGCCCCGCTGATCATCAAGGGTCAATTGAAAGGCAGTGTCGGGGTTATCCACGATATATCCGAACTGCGCCGGGTGATGGAAGAACTGCACCGCACCAGACGCCTGGTCAGGGAGCTTGAATCGCATTATACCTTTGATGATATTATCGGTAACAGCGAGCAGATCCGGGAAACAATTGAACGGGCCAGGCAGGGGGCAGCTACCCCGGCCTGCGTGCTCCTGCGGGGCGAGTGCGGGACCGGCAAGGAGCTGTTTGCCCATGCTATCCACCATGACAGCGAGAGGACCGATGAGCCCTTTATCCGGCTTAACTGCGCTTCCCTGACCGACACCCTGCTGGAAAGCGAGCTCTTCGGCTATGCCGACGGCGCTTTTACAGGGGCTAAAAAAGGCGGGCGCAAAGGCTATTTCGAAGAAGCCAACGGCGGTACTCTATTTTTGGATGAAATCGGGGCCATGGGAAACGAGGCCCAGGCCCGGCTGCTCCGGGCCATTCAGGAAGGTGAGATCATCAGGGTCGGTGAATCGCGGACCAGGGCCATCGATGTGCGTCTGATTGTAGCCACTAATGCCAACCTGGAAGAAATGGTCGAAGAGGGCTTATTTCGCAAGGATCTGTATTACCGCCTGAACGTATTGCCCATTCACCTGCCTCCCCTGCGGGATATTAAAAGCGATATTCCCCTCCTGGTCAACCATTTCCTGGCCGGACTGACCAAGAAGTACGGCCGGCCGATTGTCGATGTATCCCCCGCGGTCTACCGCCGCCTTAAAGAATACGACTGGCCCGGCAACATGCGCGAGCTGGAAAATGTAATTGCCCGGGCCCTGATCAATCTTGGCCGCGACCAGGACGTGATCGAAGAAAAGCATCTGGTCATGCCTTTCGGCGGCTCCGGTGAAGAAAAGGACCGGGATGATACGCCGCTTCAGGGGACGCTCCGGCAGATGCACCGGGTTTGGGAAAAAGATCTGTTGCAGCAGGCTTTGAAAGAAACGGGTTGGAACAAGGCCGAAGCGGCTCGCCGCCTTGATATTTCTATCCGCAGCCTCTACAACAAAATGCACCGGCACAACCTCCTCTAGTTCAAGCTTTTTTCCAGAACAAAGAGGCGGCGGTATAAAGGCTTAAATTTACAGGCAAATCAAATCATGCTGCGTTAATTGCTCTGCCCTACAGCAGATCGAGGCGACAGGCGAATCTTGAAAATACTGCCAGGCAGCCGCAGCAACTTCGGAACCCCCTGCCAGATCCTTGTCCCTTAATCAAATCTTAACATTGCTCCCACCAAAAACAATTTCAGACAGCACCTTAACACTCAGCCCCTATGAAAATGTCTATGCCAGGCGGCAATTAAGCAAACTGGTATAAAAATTGCAAATATATAGTTTATAAAAGCAACCAATGCAAGCAACCAGCGAGCCTGACTTATATAATGGAGGGACTAATTATGACTGAATACCTGGCTAAAATGGAAGAAAAAGGATTTGAGGAACTGGTCCTGCTCCATGATACAGAGACCGGCCTGAAGGGGGCGATAGCCATTCACAGCACGGCCCTCGGACCGGCCCTGGGAGGAACCCGGATGTGGACATACCCAAGCGAAGAGGAGGCCGTGGATGATGTCATGTGCCTGGCCTGCGGGATGAGTTACAAGGCAGCGGCCGCGGACCTGCCGCTCGGCGGGGGGAAAGGGGTGATCATTGGCGATCCCGGTCGGGACAAATGCGAAGAGCTGTTCAGTTGTTACGGTCGCTTCGTGGAACATTTAAATGGCAGATTTATAACAGCGGCCGATATGGGAATCGAAGAGAACGACCTGGACTGCATCAGGAAGGAAACCCGCCATGTGGTGGGGGGAACGGAAATCGGCAGCCCGTCACCCTTTACCGCCTACGGGGTCTGGAAAGGCATTAAAGCCTGCGCAGAGGAGGTCTACGGTTCCCCGAACCTGGAAGACAAGGTCATTGCTGTCCAGGGGGTGGGCAGTGTAGGCGCGGCCCTTTGCGGGTCCCTGGCCGGAGAAGGCGCCCGGCTGCTGGTAAGCGATCTCGATCAAAACAGGGTTAAGCAGGCGGTAACCACCTTTGGTGCTACGGCGGTCGATACCGATCAAATTATTTTCCGGGAGTGCGATATCTTCGCGCCCTGCGGGATCGGAGGGGTGATCAATGAACAAACATTATCCCACCTGAAATGCAATATTGTGGCCGGTGCGGCCAACAATGTTATTAAGGAAGAGGGGCTCGGTGCCGCCCTCAAGGAACGGGGGATCCTTTATGCCCCCGATTATATCATTAACGCCGGGGGATTAATTTTTGTCGAGATGCGGAGGCAGGGTGAAAGGGATGAAGAGAAAATCAGGCAGCTAATAGCCCGGATCGAGGGGCGCCTGAAAGAACTATTCAGCCGGTCCCGTGAACAAAACCTGCTCCCGGAAGAGGCGGCCAACATTTATGCCGAGGAAAAACTGGGAAAAAGATAAAGTTGGAAAGGCAGGAATTTTACAAAGCGGTTGGATGGTACGGATAAGCAACCATGCAAAATTATGCAAGCAAACAATTACAATTTGCAAAATTATGCATGGTATCTCGAAGCCTGCCCGGCCCTGGATGAAGCGGTTGAGGGGAAAAATTTAATAATTCCAGCGAAGATAAGCCGGTTTGGGAGGGCACTAAAAAAAGTTTGGTAAGAAAATTGCGAATTATTATGTTAAGAAAGGTTAATAAAATTTTTTTAGAGGAGGATAATCATGTCCGGTTATCTGGCCAAGATGGAAGAACAGGGTTTCGAAGAATTGATTATGGTATGTGATGCCTCGTGCGGTTTAAAAGCGGCGGTTGCCATTCACAGCACAGTCCGTGGTCCGGCCCTGGGTGGAACCCGCATGTGGTCTTATGCTTCAGAAGAAGCGGCCATAGAGGATTTAATGCATCTGGCCCGCGGAATGAGTTACAAGTCTGCTGCAGCGGAGCTGCCGGTCGGAGGAGGGAAAGGCCTTATTATCGGAGATCCCAATAAGGATAAGTGTCCGGAACTTTTCCATTCTTACGGCCGTTTCCTTAATCGCTTAAACAAACGTTTTTATACCGGTAAAGATATGGGTGTCGATGAGGATGATCTGACTTTAATGTGCGACGAAACAGAATGCGTTATCGGCGGTGAGAGTGTGGGCAGCCCTTCTCCTTTTACTGCTTACGGGGTCTGGAGAGGCATCAGGGCTTGTGCAGAGGAGGTATATGGTTCTCCTAACCTGGAAGGTAAAGTTGTAGCCGTCCAGGGTATTGGCAGTGTGGGCGAATCCCTCTGTCAGCACCTGGTTGATGAAGGAGCCAGCCTGATTATTTGCGATCTGGACCAGGAGAGAGTGAAAGCAGCCCAGGAAAAGTGGGGTGCCCGGGCGGTTTCCCCCGAAGATATTTATAGCCAGGAATGCGATATCTTTTCGCCTTGTGCGGGCGGGGGAGTAATAAATGAAAAAACTCTGCCCCAGTTAAAATGTAAAATTATTGCCGGCGCCGCCAATAACATCTACAAAACTAAAGAGATGGCTAAAGCTATACAAGAGCGCGGCATTCTTTATGCCCCCGATTATGTCATCAATGCCGGCGGCCTGGTTTTTGTTGAAATGCACAGGCAGGGTATTACTGATCAAGAGAAAATCACAGCAGAAGTGGACCGCATTGAAGAACGCCTTAAGATGTTGTTCAGAAGAGCCCGGGAAGAACAGTTACTGCCGGCAGAGATAGCAGATATTTATGCCGAAGAGAGATTGCAGATGCGGTAAATCTTTAAGGAAAGCAGCTTTTGCATTTTTTTCTGCGGCGCTAGCTGTGGGGTAGATGATAGGTTATATTTTCTGGCGGGGAGAGGATTAAAATGGCTGACAGCATGCTTGAATTTAGGCTGCATGGACGCGGCGGCCAGGGGATCGTCGTAGCGGCCGCAATTTTTGCCGAAGCTGTATTTCTGGACGGCCGCTATGCAAGGGCCTTTTCATTGTTCGGGGCTGAAAGGCGCGGCGCTCCGGTGACTGCCTTTATAAGAGCCGGAGAAAATCCCCTGATGCCCAGGAGCCGTATTTATAACCCGGATTATGTTGTTGTTTTCGATCCGACTCTGAGCGGTGAAACCCTGCTTTCCGGCCTGAAAGAAGGGGGCATTCTAATGGTTAACATCGCAGAGGATAACCTGGACAACTTGCCCGGTGATGCCCTGGCAGGAAACCGCTTCAGAGTTTATACTGTTGATGCTACCGATATTGCCCGCAAGCACGGTTTGACAGTGGCCGGTTTTCCGGTGGTCAATACAGTTATGCTCGGAGCGATGGCCCGGGTTAGCGGTATAGCTTCCCTGGATAACCTGGTTGATTCAATCAAAAAAAGGATAACGGCCAGTTTAGAAGCCAATATCAGCGCTGTTAACGAAGGATCTGAAAGAGTAAGGGAGGTGGGTGGCCTTGTCAGGTAAGACAAACGAAGCCCTTCTTAACTATCTTTATGCCCGGGGAAGTGAGGCCAGTTCATTAAACAAGACCGGCGGTTGGCGCCTGGCGGCTCCGGAGAAGATAAAAAGATTATCTCCATGCCGCCACGATTGCCTTCTCCATTCAGAAGTACCCGACTGGATGGAGGCGGTCAAGGGCGGCCGGTGGGAGGACGCCTGGCAGATAATGAGCCGTTCCAATCCCTTTCCGGCCCTGACCGGCCATGTCTGTTTTTCTCCCTGTACTGAAAACTGCAACCGGGGCAGGCTGGATCAGGAACTGGAAATACCGGCTGTTGAAAGGGCCATTGGCGAGTGGCGCTTTGATCACTACCAGCCCCGGCGCGGGCCGCGGGCGGTAAAAGATCCGGTGGCGGTGGTCGGATCCGGGCCGGCGGGATTGAGCTGCGCTTTTTACCTTTCAGATCATGGCTACAAAGTAACCGTTTTTGAAAAGTCTTCGATAAGCGGTGGAATGCTGGCCCTGGGAATCCCTGAATATCGCCTTCCCAGGGAGGTTTTAAATAAGGAGCTGGCCATCCTGGAAGAGGAAGGCATAACTTTTATCACCAACCGAACCCTGGGTGAGGATTTAATGCTGCGGGAACTTAACAACGATTTCAGGGAAGTTTTCCTGGCCACGGGGGCCTGGCTGCCGCGCCAAGAAAAATTAGCGGGGGCGGAGCATAAAAGCGTTTACCATGCCCTGGATTTTCTAAGCCTGTTCAATACCAGACAGCATGTGGAAATAAAGGATCCGGTTGTGGTGATCGGGGGCGGTAATGCGGCCGTAGACAGCGCCCGATCGGCCCTGCGCATGAATGGCATTAATCATGTCAGCCTTATTTACCGCAGAAGCCGGGCGGAAATGCCGGCCAACCCGGGTGAGGTCGAAATGGCGGAACAGGAAGGAGTGGAGCTCGTTTTTAACGCCAATCCGGCTGAAGTTGTTACAGAAACCGCTTCCGGCTCCATCAGCGCTGTGCTTTTCAATCACAGTAAAACCAACCGGGAAGGACTGGTCTTGGATACGAGCCGTACTTTTAAAAAGGAATGCGGATCGGTAATCCTGGCTCTTGGCCAGGAACCTGATTATAGTGTTTTTGATCCCCTTGAGGAAGAGATGTCCCTCTTTGCCGGGGGAGACCTGGTCAGCGGTCCCGCCACGGTCCCTGAAGCGATCAGGGCCGGGCGCCTGGCTGCTTTTAGCATTATGGCCAAGATAGAGAGCCGGCCCGGTCCTGATGTTTTTGGTATTTCAGAGCAGCCGGTGGCTTTTGAAGAATTGAACCTGCTGGGCAGGTCTGACCTGGAGCTGCAGGACAGGCAGAAGGAACCGGTTTTGGAGGCCGGCCGCTGCCTTGGATGCGGGACCTGCAATACATGCGGGATTTGCTATCTTTTTTGTCCGGATGTGGCCGTTGAGTGGATTAACAACAACTATGAATTTAATCTTGACTACTGCAAGGGTTGCGGCATTTGTGTCACTGAGTGCCCGGCCCGGGCCCTGCAAATGGAAGGGGGTTACTAAAGATGCCCTATGAATTAATCAGCGGTTGCCAGGCTGCAGCGATAGCTGTCCAGCGGGCCGGAGTAGATCTTGTAGCGGCTTACCCGATTACGCCCCAGACGGCAATCGTGGAGACCCTGGCCAACTTTGAGGCCAAGGGTGAACTGGGAGGAGAGTTTGTCAGCGTTGAATCGGAGTATTCGGCCCTCTCCTGCTGCAACGGGGCCGTTGCGGCCGGAGCGAGGGTGTTTACGGCCACGTCATCGCACGGCCTGGCTTATATGCATGAAATGATCCAGTGGTGCAGCGGAGCCCGGTTTCCCATTGTTATGGTCAATGTGAACCGGGCCGTGGGTGCGCCTTGGGTCCTGGATCCGGACCAGGGGGATAGCCTCAGCCAGCGCGATACCGGGTGGATGCAGATCTATTGTGCCAATGCCCAGGAAGTGTTCGACACTGTCCTGCAGGCTTTCATGCTTTCTGAAGAACTGCTCCTGCCCAGTCTGGTAGTTTTTGACGGGTTTTACATTTCCCACACTTACGAACCGGTTGATGTCCCGGAAGTTGAAAAGGTCCGGGAATTTATTGGGCCGCCGCAGTTTCAGGCCCAGGTAGAACCGGGAGTCCAGGCCAACCTGCACGGCCTTTCTAAGGGGGAAACTCAGCTGCAGCTGGTCCGCAGGAGGCACGAAGATATGCTCCGGGCCCCGCAAGTTTTTACTGCAATCAATGAGAAGTTTTACCGGGTGTTCGGAAGGAGTTACAAGACGGTGGATGCTACCATCCCGGAAGGATCCAAAACGGCCTTCCTGGCCGCCGGCAGCACCGCGGAAACCGTCAAGTGGTTTTTACCGGAACTGAAGGGCTGCGGACTGATCCAGTTGAGGATGTTTCGGCCTTTTCCGGGAGATGAACTGGGCCGGATTGTAGAAGAGCAGGGGCTGGAGCGGCTCATTATTGTCGATCGCAATTGTTCTACGGGAACCGGCGGCTATTTTGCCCAGGAGGTCAGGGCTGCTTTGTACGGGCTTACCGTAAGGCCGGTGATCCAGGACCTGCTGCTGGCCGGCGGTATTGACCTGACCAAAGATATTCTGGCCGGGGCAGCGGAAAAATCTCCGGGAGATAAATTGGTTGATCAGGAGTGGGGGGTGGAATTAAAGTGAAAATTACCGACTACAGCATAGAAAATGAATTAATGTATTCAGGCCATAATGCCTGCCCGGGTTGCGGGGGCGCCCTGACGGTCCGCTACCTGACCAGGGCCCTGGGCCCGAACATGGCTCTGGCCATTACCGCCTCCTGCTGGAGCATTATTGCCGGCGCGCCCCCGCTGACAGCTTTAAAATGTCCGATCCTGCACTGCCCCTTCCCCAGCGCCGGGGCGGTGGGCAGCGGTTTAAGGCGGGGGCTTAATGCCAAAGGGCATTACGACACCACGGTAGTAGTGCTGGCCGGCGACGGAGGCACTTTTGATATCGGTCTCCAGGCCCTGTCAGGGGCCGCCCAGCGCAACGAGGACTACATTTTTATCTGCTATGACAACGAAGCTTACATGAACACGGGAATGCAGACCAGTTCGGCCACCCCCTTTGGGGCCCGAACCAGTACCCGCCCGTATCCCCTGTTTAAGCACGGACAGAAAAAAGATATCATGCGGATCATGGCCGCCCACGGGATCCCTTATGCGGCCACCGCGTCCCTGGCTTTTCCGCAGGATATGGAAAATAAACTGAAGAAAGCCCAGGGAATCAAAGGGTTCAGATTCATGCATGTTCTTTCGCCCTGTCCGCCGGGTTGGGGGACCGATTCGTCCGAAACGATCCACCTGTCTCGGCTGGCCGTTTTCACCAACTTCTATCCGCTTTACGAGATTATAAACGGCGAGCAGTGGCAGATGACCTATTATCCGGAGAAAACCAGGACGCCGTTAAAGGAGTACCTTGAAGCGCAGCGCCGCTTCCGGCAGGTTGACGAGATGACCATTGAAGCTCTTCAGGAAGAAGTGGATCGGGACTGGGAGGGATTATTGAAGCGAGTTAACAGCTCTGGCGAGACAAAATAAATATTAGAATTATAATAAATATTATAACTGCCGGCAGGAATTTCTCCCTGGAAACAGAAAATAAATTAATACGATTCGTACAGTAAGTATCTACAAAATCAGGGAGGTGCAGGATTTTGCGCGAACTTGCCGTGTCGACCATCACTGATACAGTGGCCGGGATGTGCGAAGAAGCCAATATTTATCTCGGTGAAGATGTCTCAGGGGCCCTGAAGCGATCCCTGGAGGTAGAAGAATCGCCAACGGGGAAAGAGGTGCTCAAACAATTAATCGATAACCTGGAAATTGCCAAAAACGAGCAAATTCCGATCTGCCAGGATACGGGGTTTGCCGTTTTTTTTGTGGAGCTGGGCCAGGAGGTGCACCTGACCGGGGGAACCCTGGAAGAAGCGATCAATGCCGGGGTTAAAAAAGGTTATACTGAAGGATACCTGCGTAAATCAATTGTTGAGGATCCTCTCTATGACCGTAAAAATACCGGAGACAATACTCCAGCCGTTATTTATACCGCTATTGTTCCCGGGGACAAGGTGAAAATAGCTTTCGCCCCCAAGGGAGGCGGAAGCGAAAACATGAGCGCCGTTAAAATGTTGAAACCTGCTGACGGCGAAGAGGGCCTGATCGATTTTGTGGTCAACCATGTCAAAACGGCAGGCCCCAACCCCTGCCCGCCGATTGTGGTAGGGGTGGGTATCGGAGGCACTTTTGACAAGGTGGCGGTCCAGGCTAAAAAGGCCCTGTTCCGGCCGGTGGGTCAGCCCCACCCGGATAGCCGCTTTGCCGCCCTGGAAAATAAAATCCTGGACAAGATCAATGACCTTGGTGTGGGTCCGCAGGGCTTCGGGGGCAGGGTTTTTGCCCTGGCCGTGCACATTGAAACTTTTCCTTCTCATATTGCCAGCATGGCGGCAGCGGTGAACATCAACTGCCATGCCTGCCGGCACCTGGAGAAGATAATCTAGAAGGAGGCAAACAGGTATGGAACCCAAAAAAATTGAAGCCCCTCTCACAGATGAGGCTGTCCTGTCCCTGAAAACCGGTGATAATGTCCTGATTAACGGTGTTATCTACACCGCCCGGGATGCTGCCCATAAAAAACTGGTTGAGTTAATGGATCAAGGAGAATCTCTGCCGATTGACCTGCAGGGACAGATTATCTATTATGTTGGACCGACTCCGGCCAAACCGGGGCAGGTAATCGGCTCGGCCGGCCCGACTACCAGCGGCCGGATGGACGCCTATACGCCGCGGATGCTGGAAAAAGGCATGAAGGCCTGCATTGGAAAAGGCCTCCGCAACCAGACTGTCAAAGATGCCCTGCAGCAGTACAAGGGCCTTTATCTGGCTGCGGTGGGAGGAGCAGGGGCCCTGCTTTCCCAAAAGATCAAGAAAAGCGAAGTGGTGGCCTACCCGGAACTGGGAGCAGAAGCTATCCACCGTCTTGAAGTGGAAGATTTTCCGGCTACAGTTATAAACGATGCCTACGGTAATGATTTATATGCTGAAGGAGCTAAAGCTTACGCACGTTAAACCGGGCTGTTTTTTATATTTTAATCCTATATGGATCTATTCTAATAATATCATAGAAAAAGGGAGGGATTACTTGTGACTATGAACAAAGATGAATTGTTGGCCAAGGCCAAAAAGCCGGCTGAAGATGCTATGCGCCTTCATCCTTTTTACAGGGGTAAAATTGAAGTTAATTTAAAGAGCTGTGTCCGCAACATCGGCGATTTCGCAATCTGGTATACTCCCGGGGTGGCTGAACCCTGTAAAGCTATTGCCCGAAACAAAGAGGATGTTTATAAGTATACCAACAAGGCTAATTTTTGCGCTGTTGTCTCCGATGGGACCAGGGTCCTTGGCCTGGGCGACATTGGCCCGGAGGCAAGTATGCCTGTAATGGAAGGAAAGGCCCTGCTTTTCAAATACCTGGGCGGGGTCGATGCTTTTCCTATCTGTGTCGATACTAAAGACGCCGACGAGTTGATTAATTTTGTCAAGATGCTTCAACCCAGCTTCGGGGGTATCAACTTAGAGGATATTGCCAGCCCCAAATGCTTTTACGTCCTGGACCGGTTAAAGGAAGAATGCGAGATCCCGGTTTGGCACGATGATCAACAGGGCACCGCCCTGGTTACTTTGGCCGGGTTGATCAATGCCCTTAAAATCGTGAACAAAAAAATTGGCGAGGTTAAAACTGTCCTGATCGGGGCGGGAGCGGCCAACATTTGTACGGTCAGGCTCCTGATAGCAGCCGGTATGGATCCCAAAAAAATTATCATGATCGACAGCAAAGGGGCCCTGCATGAAGGACGCACCGAGCTAAAAGAAGAGCACCCGGTTAAATGGGAACTGGCCCGGACCACAAACGGGGAAGGATTAACCGGTGGTGCCGCAGAAGCCTGTAAAGGAGCCGATGTCCTGATTGGCCTTTCCAAACCGGGTCCGGATACTATTAAAAAAGAATGGGTGGAAAGCATGGCCAGGGAGGCGATTGTTTTTGCCTGCGCCAATCCCATCCCTGAAATATGGCCCTGGGAAGCCCTGGAAGCGGGAGCAAAGATTGTTTCTACCGGCCGTTCCGACTTCCCGAACCAGGTCAACAATTCCCTTGGTTTCCCGGCTATATTCCGCGGAGTCCTGGACGTTCAGGCCAGCGGCATCTCCGATACCATGTGTATTGCCGCCGCCGAAGAACTTGCCGCCTGCGCTCCCGACGGCGGTATGGATCCGGAGAAAATTTTGCCGACCATGGATATGTGGGAGGTATTTCCCAGGGTAGCCACGGCAACGGCGATGAAAGCAATTGACGAAGGGCTGGCCAGGATTAAGCTCAGCCGCGACGAATGTTACCAGAAGGCGGAATCATTCATCAAGCGATCCCAGGATCAGACCAGGTTCGCCATGGAACATGGCTTTATCCCGGAACCGCCGGAAGAGTAAGTCAGGTTTGGAAGCTCTATTCCAAAGGAAGCCTGATAGAACGAGGAGGAGATTATGAACGAAACAGTAAAAGATGCCATTAAAATGGTGGATATCTATATCATGGGTAAAAAGTATTCTGTCCCGGAAACCCTGACCATAATGGATGCCATGGAATATGCCGGTTACCAGCTCAAGCGGGGCTGCGGCTGCCGGGCCGGTTTTTGCGGGGCCTGCGCCACTGTGTACCGGATAGCCGGCGATTTCGAATTGAAGGTCGGCCTGGCCTGTCAGACCAAGGTTGAAGAAGGGATGTACCTGGCCCAGATACCCTTTTTCCCGGCCCGGAAGGCGGTTTATGATCTGGAGGAAATCAAACCCACGGTAGCCGATTTTGCCCAACTATACCCGGAAGTTTTTCGCTGCCTGGGCTGCGGTTCCTGCACCAAGGTCTGCCCCCAGGATATTGACGTGATGCAGTATGTTGCCTATTTGCAGCGCGGCGATTTTGCAAAAGCGGCCGACCTCTCTTTTGACTGCCTGATGTGCGGGCTGTGCGTATCGCGCTGCCCGGTCAACATTGTCCATTATAATTCCGCCCTGGCCGGCCGACGTCTCTACAGCCGTTATATTGCCAGGCCGGATGCTTTCTTAAGCGAAAGGGCAAAAGCGATTGAAGAAGGTGAGATGGATAGCGATATTAGTGAGCTGGTCAACGCCGACAAGGAGAAACTTCAGGAACTATATAATAACCGGGAAATCGAAAAATAGACCCGGAGGGGAGGAGTGAAACCATTGGCTTATACGCCGCAGTTAAAAGAATTAATGAAAAAAGTGGAAGCAAGCAGGGCCTCCCGGGTCGGCGTGGAATACCCGCGAATGTCTCCGGAAGAAAGGCGCGATGTTTTAAGGAAGTTTCATCCCGATTATATAGAAGACGGTTTTCGCAATATAAAAGTGGGAGTGGATAAAGGAACCCGCATGCCCAATGAGATGGCCGACGTTTTCGAAGCTTACAGCCGCCTCCGGGATATCGATCTAGATTTAAAATCCGACCCCGACTATGATGTAGATGTTTTAATTATTGGCGGCGGGGGGGCCGGCGCTTCGGCAGCCCTCATAGCGCAGGAAGCCGGCGCCGATGTTTTGCTGACCACCAAGCTGCGCTTTGGCGACGCCAACACCATGATGGCCCAGGGTGGTATCCAGGCTGCCGATAAGGAAAATGATACTCCGGCTATCCATTACCTCGACGTTCTCGGCGGCGGAAGGTTGGAAAATATCCCGGAACTGGCCCGGGCCCTGGTCATGGATGCTCCGCTGGTGATCAAGTGGCTGGAAGAGCTGGGGACCATGTTTGACAAAAACGAAGAAGGAAAGATGATCACCATTCACGGCGGAGGGACTTCCCGCAAGCGGATGCACGCCGCCCGCGATTATACCGGGGCGGAAATAATGAGGACTTTAAGAGATGAAGTTTATAATAAAGGAATTACCGTGGTTGAATTCAGCCCGGCGGTGGAAATATTACTCGATAAACAGGGCTGCGCAGCCGGGGCCGTCCTTTATAACCTCGAAACGGAGCAGTACCTGATCGCCCGGGCTAAAACAGTCATAGTCGCCACCGGAGGTTCGGGTAGGCTGCACTACCGCGGTTTTCCCACCAGCAATCACTATGGAGCCACCGCTGACGGACTGGTCATAGGTTACCGGGCCGGAGCGAAAACCATCTACACCGATTCTATCCAGTACCACCCGACCGGAGGCGCCTATCCGCCCCAACTCTTAGGGCTCCTGGTTACGGAAAAAACCCGGGGCCTGGGGGCGCAACCGCTCAATATCAACGGGGAGCAGTTTGTTTATCACCTGGAAACCAGGGATGTAGAGTCATCGGCCATTATCCGTGAGTGTGAAGAGCGCGGGCTGGGTGTGCCCCTGCCGACGGGGATTACCGCAGTCTGGTTGGATTCGCCCATTATTGAGTTAATTCATGGCGAAGGGACTATTGAGCGCCAGCTTCCGGCCATGATGCGCCAGTTTCATCGTTTTGATGTCGATATCCGCAAGGAACCGATGTTGATTTATCCGACCTTGCATTACCAGAATGGCGGGCTGCTGATTGATGACCAGGCCCGCAGCAGTGTGGAAAATCTTTACGTGGCCGGTGAGGCGGCCGGGGGAATTCACGGCACCAACCGTTTGATGGGCAATTCACTGCTCGACATACTTGTGTTTGGCCGGCGGGCCGGTAAGAGCGCCGCCGAAAAAAGCAGGGAAATTTCAACCCCGGAAGGGCTTAATTTGAATCATGTGGCTTCATATCACCAGGAACTGGAGAAGGCGGATGCGGGCAAAGGAAGAGTCGGCCCGGTCATGCTTCCGCATTACACCCACCGCTAATGGCTGAAACGGGCAAAAAAAGAGCTCAGCCCCTGGAAGGACTAAAGGTCCTGGATTTGACCAGCCTGCTGCCGGGACCTTTGTGCACGATGATCCTCGGCGATTACGGAGCTGAAATTATCAAAGTGGAAAATGTGGAGACCGGCGATCCAACCCGTTTTGCCGGCTCTTCTTATAAAGGCGGAAAGGGCCCGGTTGGGACTTTATTTAAGCACTTGAACCGGAACAAGAAATCCCTGGCCCTGGACCTGAAGAATGAAGAAGGGCGGGAGATACTGAAGGCCCTCGCGGCCGCTTCGGATGTCCTGGTGGAAGGTTTTCGGCCTGGAGTTATGGACCGCCTGGGGCTTGGTTACCGGGTATTAAGCGGGCTGAACGGGCGCCTGGTTTATGCCGCTATTACCGGTTACGGTTATAAGGGCCCCTACCGGGACAAAGCCGGACACGATTTAAACTACACGGCGTTAAGCGGGTTGCTGGAGTTAAGTGCAGGAGAAGATGGGAAGCCGGTAGTGCCCGCCACCCAGATTGCCGACATTGGCGGCGGTGCCCTGATGGCTCTGAACGGAATTATGTTCGCGCTTTATGAGAGAGAAAGAACCGGCGCAGGCCGTTTTGTAGATGTTTCAATGACCCGGGGCCTGCTTCCCTGGCTTGCCTACCCGGCTTCTTTTTTGGACGCCGGAGCAGAACTGCCCAGGTGCGGCCGGGGCCTATTAAGCGGTTCATTTGCCTGCTACAACATTTATGAAACCGGCGATGGTAAATTTATGAGCCTAGGTGCCCTGGAACCGGTATTCTGGCGAAGATTTTGTGAGGCGGTTGGAAAAGAGCAGTGGATTGACCGGCAGTACGCACAGGAACAAGATCAACCGGTGGGAAACAGGGAACTGATTCAAGAAGTGCGGACCCTCTTTAAGAGCAAGAGCCGGAAAGAGTGGGAAGTTATTTTTGCAAACCTGGATGCCTGCTGTGAACCGGTCCTTGATCTAAATGAAGCCATTAAGCACCCCCTATCCCAGGAAGGCAACTACTGGCTTGAAGCGACCCCTGCAAAGGCGGCAAAAACGACCCGGGTTGGATTCCCCCTGTTATTTTCAGGACAAGTCGGGGAGCTGCGCCTGCCGCCCCCGGAACACGGAGAGCACACTTTAGAAATCTTAGAAAAATTGGATTATGATTATAGCGACCTGGAAGAAATGAAAAAAAGGGGCATCATCAAAACCAGCTAACTCCCGAAAGCGGTAAATTGTAACTCCGGTTCCCTACAGCCTTGCTTGCGATAACAGCGATATTTTTTTATCCCGCAGCCTTTACCTGACCGCCCAGCCGATCTATAATATTGTATGTCAATTGGCAGGATGGAAGAAAGGGACAAGAGGGATAAAGAGACCATCCGGATTGGTATGGTGCTGAAAAGGCTTGCCGAGCATTACCCGCAGGCTAAAACGGGTTTAAAGTATGATAACCCCTACCAGCTGTTTGTGGCTACAGTGCTTTCTGCCCAGACCACCGATGAACAGGTCAATAAGATTACCGCTGATTTGTTTGCAGCGGTTCCTTCCGTATTTGAACTGGCCCGGATGAAACCTTCCGACCTGGAACCCTATCTAAAAAAATGCGGCCTTTACCGCCACAAGAGCCGTTACCTGGTGGAGGCGGCCCGGATTTTAGTAAGCAATTATGGGGGGCAAATTCCCGATCAACGTGATGAATTAATCAAATTGCCGGGTGTGGGCAGAAAGACAGCCAATGTTATAATCAGCAGCGCTTACGGCAAAGCGGCCATCGCAGTAGATACCCATGTTTTCAGGGTATCGAGGAGGCTGGGCCTGGTTGAAGGCAGCACTGTGGAAATTGTCGAGAAGCAGCTGGAAAAGGTTATTCCCATTAACCAATGGAGCGATACTCATCATCGTTTGATTGCTCATGGCAGAAAAATTTGCTTTGCCCGCAGCCCGCGCTGCGGTAATTGTTTTTTGAAAGATCTTTGTCTTTATGGCAGAAGAAGGGGAGACCAATAATGACTATAGGACATTTAAACAGCAGTGAAATCAGGCTGAGCTGTAATTTAGAAACCGTTAGCTTCAAAACAACTGCCGATGTTCCTCCGCTTGAGGGGATGATTGGCCAGGAGAGAGCGGTAAAAGCGACAGAATTCGGCTTGAAAATAAAACGCCCCGGTTACAACATTTTTATGACCGGCCTGACCGGAACCGGGAAATCCAGTTATGCTCAGTCGATCGTTGAAATAATCTCAGCAGAAGAAACAGTCCCCGACGATTGGCTTTATGTCTACAATTTTGAGCATCCTGGAGAGCCGATTGCTTTGAATCTCCCCGCCGGCACAGGCACTGATTTTAGGCATCATATAGAAGAGCTGCTGGAAGATTTGAAGGAAAATATCCCCAAGGCTTTTGACGGTGAAGATTACGAACGGCAGAAGTCGGTCCATGTTAAGGAATTCCAGGATGCCCGGGCTGAGTACCTGGACGAGTTGAACAAGGTCGCCCAGGAAAAAGGCTTTGCCCTGAAGAGGACCAGCTCCGGGTTTGTGACCATCCCCATGGAAGACGGAGAACAGATCGGGGAAGATGAATACGCCAAGCTGGACCAGGAAAAGAAGGATGAGCTGGAAAAGAAGTCAAGCGAGGTCCAGATCAAGGCCATGGAAATTATGCGCAAGGTCCAGAAGCTGGAGAAAGAGCTCAAAGAAAAACTTAAAGAGTTGGACCAGGAAGTCGGCATGGCCGCGGTGGGACATCTTTTCAACGAGTTGAAGGAACAGTACGGGCAGTACCCGGAAGTTAAAAAGTATTTACAGGCTTTCCAGGAGGACGTTCTTTCCAACCTCTCCGATTTCAGGAGTGATGAAGAAGACCAGCAGAACCCCATGATGTGGCTGCGCCAGCAGGGCCAGGAGCAGTCTGATCGGCGCTACAAGGTTAACCTGCTGGTGGACAACCGGGAAACCGAAGGTGCTCCCATGGTTTATGAAACCAATCCTTCCTACTATAATCTGCTCGGCCGGGTGGAGTACGAAAACCGCTTCGGCACTGTAATGACCGATTTTACCATGATCAAGTCGGGTGCCCTGCACCGGGCCAATGGCGGCTATTTGATCCTGCAGGCCCGGGATGTCCTAACCTCGATTCAGTCCTGGGAGGTTCTGAAGAGGGTTCTGCGGACCAGGGAGATCAGGATTGAAAATATCAGCGAGCATTTCGGACTGGTGGCCATGTCAACTCTCCGTCCCCAGCCGATACCGTTAAATGTTAAAGTAGTTATGATTGGCAACCCCTTTATCTATTTTCTACTTTATCACTATGATGAAGATTTCCGCAAGTTGTTCAAGATTAAAGCCGACTTTGATATTGAAATGGAGCGCCAGGACGATAATGTCCTCAAGATGGCCAGCTTCATTTCTTTCCACTGCAACAGCCAGGGCCTGCGTCATTTTGACCGCGCGGCGGTGGGCGAAATTGTCGAGTACAGCACCCGCCTGGCTGAAAATCAGGATAAATTAAGCACCCGTTTTAATGAAATTGTAGACCTGCTGTTTGAGTCCGACGCCTGGGCTGACCTTGAGGGCGCTGAACTGGTTGATAAAAACCATGTCGGCAAAGCAATGGAAGAAATGGTTTATCGGTCCAATAAATATGAACAAAAGATTATTGATTCTATCAAAGAAGGTGAGATTCTCCTTGATTTGGAAGGTCAAAAGATCGGCCAGGTCAACGCCCTGTCTGTTATTGACCAGGGCGATTACCGTTTTGGGCGTCCTTCAAGGATTACTGCTTCAACGTACCTGGGACGTAAGGGGATTATTAATATAGAACGGGAGAGCGAACTGAGCGGACGGATCCACAGCAAGGGGATTTTAATCCTTAATGGTTACCTGGGAGCAAAATATGGAACCCTTGTTCCTCTGAATTTAACGGCCAGCCTCTGTTTTGAACAGTCCTACGGAGGAGTTGACGGCGACAGCGCCTCGGCTGCTGAGCTTTTTTCACTGCTTTCCAGCCTGGCCGAAGTCCCGCTCAGGCAGGAGCTGGCAGTTACCGGCTCGATCAATCAAAAGGGGGAGATCCAGCCGGTTGGAGGGGTAAGCGCTAAAATTGAAGGTTTTTATATGGCCTGTAAAGTTAAAGGTTTGACCGGCGGGCAGGGTGTGATCATTCCCGGTAAAAATAAAAAATCCCTGATGCTTAAAAAAGAAGTAGTTGAAGCAGTTGAAAAAGGCAGTTTTAATATTTATACCATCGATACGGTCGATGACGGGTTGGAGCTCTTGTCAGGTATTGAACCGGGTCAGCTTATGGAAGAAGGCACTTTCAGCGAAGGCAGTTTTAATCAAAAAGTGCTGGAAAAATTGCAGCAGTTCAACGAAATTTTAAGCAGGGATAATAGCCGGGAAAAGACTGATCGAGAAAACGGTGACCGGGATGGTATTTGATGTTGGCATGATTAATAATTCCATCAAGAGAGGTAAGTATGCACCTGGTATTGGTTGAACCGGAAATACCGCAGAATACGGGTAATGTAGCCAGGACCTGTGTAATGACCGGAACGAAACTGCACCTGGTCGAGCCGCTAGGTTTTTCGCTGTCAGAAAAAGAAGTCCGCCGGGCGGGACTTGATTACTGGCAGTACCTGAATTTGGAAATACACAGCAATTTCGACGAGCTGAAGCAAAAGAATAGTGCTTCCCGCTTTATATGTTTCTCCACCCGGGGTCGCGATTATTATCACCGTTTTGCTTACCGGATGGATGATTTTCTGGTTTTTGGCAGTGAAACCCGGGGCTTGGACCAAAAGATTCTGAATCAGGCTGAAATTGTCCTGCGCATCCCGATGGTGGATCAGGTTCCGCGATCCCTGAACCTGGGCAACTCGGTAGCGCTGGTTCTTTATGAAGCTCTGCGGCAAAGGGACTTCCCCGGATTTATTTAAAGGGAAGAAGCTCAGGTTTTGGCCCTGCTTGCGGCCTCTTCAGTTTTACGGCGATCAAGGTAATAATGCTGCAGCAGTACTTTTAAGGTAGCGGTAATGGGAATGGCCAGAATGATGCCAAGGATGCCCGCCAGCTGGCTGCCGACCAGGACGATTGCGATAACGGTTAGCGGACTTAAATCAGTGGCTTTGCCAAGAAAAACGGGAGTAAAAACGAAGGCGTCAAGAACCTGAACGATTATGTATATGATTCCGATTATAATAAAGCTTGGAGTACCGGGCATGATACTTAAAAGCAGGGCCGGAATAGCAGCCACCAGGGGACCGATATATAGTATGATATTAAGAATGCCCGCTAAAATGCCCAGGGACAGGGCAAAAGGCATGCCTGCAGTGTATAGTCCAATACCGGTTAAAAAACCGACAAACAGGCACTTCAACAGGGTCCCCCGAATATAGGCCCCTACTTTTTCATCAACAACCTGCAGCAAATGGCTTACATTTTCTTTATAGATTTGCGGAAACATGAGAGTAAGGTTTTGCCGGACCTTGTTTATGTCCTGGGCCATGTAAAAAACGAGAAAAATCAGCACCAAAACAAGCCAGGCCTGGTTTACCAGGTCCATTGACAGGCCGGTTATACTGCGCAGGAGCCCTTGGACGTTGGCCGGGGCCTGCCTGATAAACTGATCGGAGTACTCGATAAAAGTCTCGGTAAGGCGCAGGTTAAATCTTTGATCAAACTCTTCCAGCTGGGTAATCAGGGCAGGCAGATCCTGGGTAAAACCACTGGTTAAAAATATAATTAACTGTCTTATTTCATTAATCAATCCGGGAATGAGAAGGTAGAATAGCAGGAAAACGGCTATGAAAATAACCAGGGAGGCAATAGTCGAGGCCAGGATTGGCTTTATTTTAACGCTGATAAGAAAGTCTACCAGGGGGTTGATGGTATAAACTATAAATAAGGCAAAGACAAATAAGGATAGGATCGGCGCCAGCTTAACCAGAAGCCAGATCGTGATAAATACGGCCGTGGCAATTAAAACGATTTTAAAAGCCAGACGGGTTTCCCGATCATTGAACAAAACAGGACTCCTTTTATGCTGAATATATATTTTATGCTCCCGCTATAAAACATTTCGCGAATGCCAACCTTTTCCCCTTTTTCTGGAGTAGGGATTGGCCTGGGAAAGGCAGAAAACAGGCGGACTTGTAATAGTACTAGGGCATCTCGGTAACTCAGAACTAAAAAAAGTATTGGCAATCTATAATACCTGTATTGTACCATAAACCATGATTTTTAAAAAGCTGAATTCAGCCCAAGGATTTGGCTTACTTGTAAAGGTATTTAGACTGCTAAGTCGAAAACTTATCTAATGTGGAATCAACCGGCAGCCGGCTCGTAAATCGGGCTTCAATATTAAGGCCGGATCTGCTAAGATAATTCCGGTTTAACCTGATGATCTTTTATAAACCGGACCCAAGTATTAAGGTGGAGGGATCTGTGATGGCTGATTTTGTCCATTTACACTGCCACAGCGAATACAGCTTATTGGACGGCGCGGCAAGAATAAACAATATTGTTAACCGGGCCGCCGAATTGAATATGCCCGCCGTTGCAATAACCGATCACGGCAGTATGTTTGGAGTGATCGATTTTTACAGGGCGGCCAAGAAGGCCGGCATCAAGCCCATCCTGGGCTGTGAAGTTTACATGGCGCCCCGGTCCCGGTTTCAGAAGGAACCGAGGAAAGATGATCAGCAGTATCACCTGGTTTTGCTGGCCGAAAACGAAACCGGTTACCGCAATTTAATGTATCTAGTTTCAGCCGGTTATCTGGAAGGGTTTTATTACAAGCCGAGGATTGATCGTGAGCTTCTGCAGCAGCACAGCGAAGGCCTGATCGGCCTGAGCGCTTGCCTGGCCGGAGAAATACCATCCCTGATCTTAGAAGGCCGCCTGGATGATGCAAGAGAGACAGCCTGTTTTTACCGGGATGCTTTCGGAGAAGACAGCTTTTTTCTAGAACTTCACGACCACAACATCCCCGAGCAAAAAAAAGTAAACGAAGCGCTAAAAGAAATATCCCGGCTGGAAAACATTCCCCTTGCCGCTTCCAATGATGTCCATTATTTGTCCCGCCAGGATGCCGGTATGCATGATGTTTTAATCTGTATCCAAACCGGGAAAACGGTCGATGAAACTGAAAGGATGAGCTTTGAAACTGAAGAGTTTTACTTTAAAACGCCCGGGGAAATGGCCGAACTCTTCGCTGATGTCCCGGAAGCAATCAGCAATACGGTCCGTATCGCCGAGCGCTGTAACGTGGAAAAAGATTTTACGCAGCGGCACCTTCCTGAATACAGCGTGCCCGATGGAAGCGATGCCGACAGTTACCTGGAAAAGATTTGCTACCAGGGTCTGGAGTCCCGTTACCGGGAAATAACTCCTGAGATCGAAGAAAGGCTTCAATATGAGCTTAAAGTTATCCGTCAGATGGGTTACGCCGATTATTTCCTTATCGTCTGGGATTTTGTTGATTATGCCAAGAAAGAGAAAGTTATTGTCGGACCGGGCCGGGGTTCGGCAGCCGGCAGCCTGGTGGCATACTGCCTCGGTATTACCAATATAGAACCTCTTCAGCACGGACTGCTTTTTGAACGCTTTCTAAACCCGGAACGGATTTCCATGCCCGATATTGATATCGATTTTTGCGATGACAAGCGCGACCGGATCTTGAATTATGTCTTTGAAAAGTATGGCCAGGAGAGGGTCGCCCAGATTATTACCTTCGGAACCATGGCGGCGCGGGCGGCAGTGCGCGATGTAGGCAGGGCCCTGGCTATTCCTTATGCCGAGGTGGATAAAATTGCCAAGATGATCCCGATGGAGGTTAAAATGACCATTTCCAGAGCCCTGGATCAGAACCGGGACCTGCAGGTATTGTACCGGGAAGAAGAGCTTTACCGCCGCCTGCTGGACATATCGATGGCCGTTGAAGGCATGCCCAGGCATGCTTCGACCCACGCTGCCGGAGTGGTCATCGCCAAGGAACCGCTGGTCAATTATGTGCCTCTTCATAAAATGGCCGACAGCGCCGTGGTAACCCAGTTTCCCATGGGAATCCTGGAAGAGATGGGCCTGCTGAAGATGGATTTTCTGGGCTTAAAAACCCTGACCATTATCGGAGAGGCCCTCGAAAACATTGAAAAGAGGCATAACAAAAGGATCGAAATCGAAGCCATACCCATTGATGATTCCGCCACCTATGAAATGCTATCCCATGGCGAAACAACGGGCGTATTTCAGCTGGAAAGCACCGGCATGCGGTCGGTGCTGCGGGAACTGATACCGAACAAATTTGAAGATATTATCGCTGTCGTAGCCCTTTACCGGCCGGGACCAATGGAACAGATCCCTACTTTTGTCAACAGTAAACACGGCAGGGAAAAAATCAAGTACGCCCACCCGGACCTGGAGCCTATACTGAAGGAAACCTACGGGGTCATCGTCTACCAGGAACAAATCATGGAAATTGCGGCCCGCATAGCAGGTTTTTCCCTGGGCCAGGCTGATCTGCTGCGGCGGGCGATAGGGAAAAAGAAAAAACAAATTCTGGATGAGCAGCAGGAAAAATTTATCGAGGGCTGCATGGAGAAGGGTTATACCCGTGAATTGGGGATTAAAATGTACGACCTGATTTTGAAATTTGCTTCCTACGGTTTCAATAAGTCTCATGCCGCGGCTTACGCCCTGATTGCCTACCAGACCGCTTTTTTGAAGGCTAATTATCCGGTGGAATTCATGGCGGCCCTGATGACAGTTTATTATTCCAACAGTGATAAGGTGGCCCTCTACATAGCCGACTGCCGGCGAATGGACATTGAAGTTCTCCCCCCGGATATCAATGAAAGCGAAACTCATTTTACCGTCGTCGGCGACAACCGGATCCGCTTCGGCCTGGCGGCCGTTAAAAATGTGGGCCTGGGAGCCATCGATTCAATCGTCAGGGCCAGGCGGGAAAAACCCTTTGGGTCTATGCGCGATTTCGCCTCCAGGGTCGACCTGAGATTATGCAACAGAAAGGCCCTGGAAAGCTTGGTTAAGTGCGGCGCTTTTGACTCAATAGGCGGCCACCGGGCCCAGTACCTGGCCGCCCTGGATGATGTTTTGGCCCAGGGCCAGTCAGTGCAGCGCGAGAGGGAAAACGGCCAGATATCGATGTTTTCCCTAATGGATGCAAGCGTGCAGGAAGAGCTGCTTAACGACAATCTGCCTGATCTTGAGCCTTTTTCAGACAAGGAACGGTTGTCCCTGGAGAAAGAAATGTTGGGATTGTATATATCCGGCCACCCCCTGGAGCCCTACCGGCCGATCCTGGACCAGATGGACAAGCTCACCCGCTGCGTGGAGCTGGCCGAGGTCGGGGATAACCATCATGTCAAGGTGGGAGGCATTATTATTGCCGTCCGAAGTTTTTATACCAAGAAAAACAAGCAGATGGCCTTTGTCAAGCTGGAAGATTTGACCGGCCATGTTGAACTGGTGGTATTCCCGGAACTTTTTGAAAAACAGGGCGGCCTGCTCCGGGAAGACAGCCTGGTTGTAATTGAAGGCAAGACAGATTTAAAGGAAGAAGAAGATGTCAAAATTCTCGCCGAAAAACTGACTCCCCTGAGCCAGCAGAAAAAGTATTTACGCTTAATGATCGATGAAAGGCATGACCGGGAAATCCTTGGGGCTTTAAAAAACACTTTGCTTGCAGAAAATGGCGAGGTCCCGGTATGCCTCTTCTTTAAAAAGGACAAGAAAATGCTGATGCTGGATAAAAACTACTGGGTCCGCGATCATTTCCAGTCCCGTAAACAGCTGGAAGACCTGCTCGGCCTGGGAGCGGTCAGTGAACAGTATCAGAATTATACTCCTGAATCCAGGGTGAAGGAGGAACAGCACAGTTGAGAAAGGTTGCGGTTTTAACCAGCGGGGGAGATGCACCCGGCATGAATGCCGCGGTGCGGGCGGTGGTTAGAAAAGGGTTGAGTAAGCACTGTAAAATAGTTGGCATCCGGCGGGGTTATGCCGGTCTGTTCAGCGACGATGATTTTATAGATTTCCACCTGGGCTCGGTGGCAGGGATTATTCACCGGGGCGGAACGGTAATCCTGACGTCCAGGGCCGAAGAGATGTACGAACCGGAAGGCCAGGCCCGGGCCGCCGAACGGCTTGCCTCTGAAGGTGTTGAAGGACTGGTGGTTATCGGGGGCGAAGGTTCGTTCCGGGGAGCTCTGGCCCTGGAACAGAGGGGCATAAAGACCGTATGTATCCCCGGCACTATCGATAACGATATAAACGGGACAGAATCCGCGCTTGGATTTGATACAGCGGTTAATACAATTCTCGACGCCGTCAACCGTTTGCGAGACACAGCTACTTCCCACGAACGTATTTTTATCCTGGAAGTAATGGGCCGTCACACCGGCCACCTGGCCCTGGCAGCCGGGCTGGCCGGTGGTGCCGAATCGGTCCTGGTTCCCGAAATAAAGTGGGACCTGGAACATATTTGCCGCCGGTTGTTGCAAGGGATTGAACGCCAGAAAACACACAGCATCATAGTCGTGGCGGAAGGGGCAGCCAACGTTTTTGAAATTAATAAAAAGATTCGGGACAGGATAAAGGCAGAAACCAGGGTTACCGTCCTGGGTCATATTCAGCGCGGGGGCAGTCCCAGCGCTGTAGATCGGCTTCTGGGCAGCCGAATGGGCGCCGCGGCAGTAGATTTGCTCTGGGCAGGCAAAAGCGGGCTTTTTACAGCTTTAAAAGGAGATCAGATAGTGGCGGAGCCTCTTGAGACATCACTTGGCAAAAAAAGGCCCTTTCCTGAAAAACTATATGAATTGACCCTGGAACTGGCCAGGTAAAAGATTTAAGGGGGAGGATAGTTAGATGAGGCGGACAAAAATCGTTTGTACGATTGGGCCGAGCATTGATACGGCAGAGCAAATCGAAAAGATTATCGCTGCCGGTATGGATGTGGCCAGGCTTAATTTGTCGCACGGCAGCAGTGAAGAGCATTACCGCCGCCTGATGCTGATCCGGCAAGAGGGAGACAAAAAAAGAAAAACGATCGGTTATCTTGTTGATACCCGGGGCCCGGAAGTGCGAACCGGCGATCTGAAAGAGGATTCGGTCCATCTCGAAGACGGCCAGGATTTTACCCTTACTACAGAAATGGTGCCGGGTGACAGCCGTAAAGCTTCGGTAACCTATCCGGAACTGCATCGTGATCTGAAAGCAGGCAGTAAAGTATTAATCGATGACGGGTTAATTATGTTGGATGTGCTGGAAGTTACCGGCCGGGACATCAAGTGCCGGGTCATTCACGGCGGGGAACTGCGCAGTTACAAGGGTTTGAACACTCCGGGAACCAGGATAAACCTGCCGGCCTTAAACAAAGATGACCGCGCTGATATTAAACTGGCCATCGAAAACGACATTGATTTTTTGGCGGCTTCGTTTACCCGCAGCGCTGAAGATATCTTAGAGATCAGGAGGCTTATCGAAAAGCTGGGCGGCCAGATCATGATTTTAGCTAAAATTGAAAGCGAAGAAGGAGTGGAAAACTTTGACTCAATCCTCGAGGTGGCTGACGGGATCATGGTGGCCAGGGGGGACCTGGGGGTGGAGATCCCGCCGGAAAGAGTCCCTCTTTTGCAGAAAGAGTTTATCCGGAAATGCAACCGCCTCGGTAAACCGGTCATAACGGCAACCCAGATGCTGGACAGCATGATCCGCAATCCCCAACCGACCAGGGCCGAGGCAAGTGATGTCGCCAATGCCATCATAGACGGCACCGATGCGGTGATGCTTTCCGGAGAAACGGCAGTGGGCCGCTTTCCCGTGGAAGCGGTGGAAACTATGGATCGCATTGCCAGTCATACCGAGCAAGGATTGGATTACAAAAAAATACTGGAAGGGTTGAGTGTTACCGTTAAGAAAACAGTTACCGATGCCATCAGTTATTCCACCTGCAATATCGCTCATGAACTGAACGCCGATGCCATCATAACTTCCACTCAATCCGGCCATACCGCCCGCATGGTTTCCAAGTACAGGCCATGGGCCAGGATTGTGGCTGTTTCATCCCGGAAGCGGGTTGCTTCACAACTTACCTTGACCCGCGGAGTATATTCGGTCATCTGCCCGCCCGTCAACTCGACCGACGACATGTTCAATAACGCTATAAGCACCTCCCTGGAAGAAGGGCTGATTAAAAACGGCAATTTGGTTGTAATCACGGCCGGGGTTCCGGTGGGGGTATCGGGAACAACCAACTTGCTCAGAGTAGAAACTGTGGGGGAAATTATTGTGAAGGGAACCGGTGTAGGGAAAAAGGCGGCCAGCGGCAGGGCTTATGTGGCGGCCACCGCAAAAGAACTTGATGCTTTCAAAGAAGGAGAGATCCTGGTAACCAGGACCACTAACAGCAGTTATCTTCCGGCTCTCGAAAAAGCAGCTGCCCTGGTTACGGAAGAAGGCGGGTTAACTTCGCATGGGGCCATTGTGGCGATCAACTACGGCAAACCGGCCGTAGTCGGGGTCGAAAAAGCTGTCGAAATCATAAAGAGCGGCGAGGTTATTACAGTGGATGCTATCAGGGGCTTAATTTACCGCGGCGAAGCTCACGTTCTGTAATCGCCGGGCCCTGAATGGAGGATATGTTCGTGAAAAAAGACGAAACCAGCGTCCGGGTACGATACAAAGATACAGATCAGATGGGTGTAGCCTACTATGCCAACTACCTGATCTGGTTTGAGGTGGGGCGGACGGAGATGATGCGGGGCCTGGAGCTTCCCTACCGCGAATTTGAAAAGAGCAACATTTTTTTACCGGTCCTCAAGGCTTACTGTGAATATAAGCAGCCGGCCAGGTACGATGACGAACTTACGATCATTACCCGCCTGGAAAGCCTTCACAACGTGCGGATAGTTTTTAATTATGAAATAAAGCGGGAAAAGGAGCTATTGGCTACCGGTTATACCGAACACGCCTTTGTCAAAGACAACGGGCGGCCGGTGGTATTGAAAAAATTCAGCCCCTTTTTATGGAACCGGCTCTGTCAAGCCTTGGAGGAGAAGCAACAACAGTAAAACGGAGGGTTTAATAGTGACTGTTAAAGAAGAAAAAGTAGGATTAATTTACCATCCCGACTATTTACTTCATTCCCAGGACCGGCATCCGGAACGCAAGGAAAGGCTGGAACATATCATGGCAGCCCTTGAAGAAAAGAGGCTTCTGGACAGGGTTAAAAGAATAGCCCCTGAACCGGCGGAAGTTGAAGATATTGCCCTGATCCATGATCGCGACTATATCCAGTCCATTGAAGAGGCCTGCCGCATGGGCCGGCGGTTTCTGGATATGGACACCTATATTGTTCCCGAGTCATACCGGGTAGCCTTATTGTCGGCCGGCGGAGCCCTCAGCGGTTTGAGGGCTGTGATGGAAGCTAGCGGGACTAACACAAATAAAGTTTTTGCTTTCAACCGTCCTCCCGGGCATCATGCCGAAAGAAACCGGGCCATGGGTTTTTGTTTGTTTAATAATATCGCCGTTGCCGCCGCGGCAGCCAAGCGCGATTATGGTCTGAAAAGGGTGGCCATTGTTGACTGGGATGTCCATCACGGCAACGGGACCCAGCATAGCTTTGAAGATGATTCTGAAGTGCTCTTTATATCCACCCATCAGAGCCCGGCCTATCCGGGAACGGGGCGGGTAGAAGAAACCGGCCGGGGCCGGGGAGAAGGTTTTAATATCAACATACCCCTTCCGGCGGGAACCGGGAACAGGGAATACAAAGTGGCCTTTGAAAGCATTATCATTCCCATCCTGGACCAGTACAAGCCGGAACTGCTGCTCATATCCGCCGGCCAGGATGCTTATCACCGCGATCCGCTGGCAGGCATGTCCCTGAGCGAAGAAGGCTATTATTACATGGCCGAACAGCTGGCCCAAGCGTCAGGACGGTGGTCAAAAGGCAGAATACTGCTCTGCCTGGAAGGCGGATATCATCTGCAGGGTCAGGCTGCAGTTATTATCCAAATTTTAAATGCCCTGGGGCAGTGGGGCCTGCCGCTGGAAAGAGGAGAAAGTGACAGAGAACCGGCCGGGCATATATTGAGGCGGCTTGATCAGGTAATCGAAACCCAGAAGGTTTACTGGGATTTGTAACAAATTTTCTTTATAGGGATTTTAACTCCGGCTGATTTTGATCAGGCCCCGGCATGGTTCCGGGGGATTAAGGGCGGCCGGCCTAGAGGTGCGGCAGATCCACTCCTCCGGTTTTCATGTGATAAAGGATTAACCCTCCGGGCAGCTTGGGGTAAAAATAAGTAGATTTCCGGGGCATTAACCTCCCATTACGGGCCCTTTCCAGGACTTTAGAGACCGACATAAAGCCGATTATAAAGGCAGCTTCCGCTTTTTTATCCAGGACAGCCCCAAGAGCCTGCGAAAAGTCGGCTGTAAAACCAAGCAGATCAGGATTATCGCCGTTTGGGGGCCGAAAACCTGGTTTTTCTAGATCCAGGGGCGGCTTCAGAAGGCGATCGTGGAGAATCGTTACCGGCAGGTCCACCCTGCCGGGCTTTCTTTTGGGCACCAGCAGGCCGGCCCTGAAAGCAGTGATATAACCAAAACCTCCGCTTTCAGGGCCCAGGCGGTCCAGTTCTTTTATAAAAGCTTCCCGGTCCAGGTTTTCGGGTCGGCCCCGGTCCAGATAGTTAAATTCTCTTTCTATCCTGCGGTTAATCAGCTCGCTCTCTTTTCTTTGCAAGCCGTAAACCAGGCGGTGGGCCGGCAGCAGCAGCAGGCCCGGATCACCGCTTCCAACCAGCGTCGCTAGTATATAACCTGCGCCGGGTAAGCGGTTCAGGTTGGTTTTTTGACTGTATCGGAGGGCCGTTTCGTAGCGATGGTGACCATCAGCAATAAGAACGGGCCGTGCGGCCATAAACGCGGTCAGCCCGGCCTGTAAATTTGGGTCATCAAGGGGCCAGATCCGGTGGGCCTGTCCCGAACTGTCGCGGGCTTCAAAAGCCGGCCGGCGGTTTAAAATTTGCTTCCGGTACGTTTTCACCTGCTGTTCGGGATCCGGGAACAGAATGAAGATGGGGCTGAAATTGGCCCCGCTATGCTCAAGCAGTTTGAAACGGTCTTCTTTAGGCCCGGCCATGGTCAGTTCGTGAGGAAGAACTAGACCGGAGGAGTAAGGTTCTAGTTTAAGGGCGGCCATAATCCCGGTACGAGTCATGGTCTGGCCCTGCCGCTGAAATGTTTGCTCGTGGAAATAATAATTCCTGGCCCTGTCCGGCCGGAGTATTTTTTTATTTAGCCACTGCTGGAAAGTTTCCGCCGCCCTGGTATAGCGATTATCCAGTGCATTATCTTCCGCACTGCTTTTTCCGTATTCAAGGCGGATGATGTTATAAGGATTTTTGGTGTGCAGTTGCTGCTGTTCTTCAGGACTGATTACATCATAAGGCGGAGTTATGATCGAGCCGAGGTCTTTTATTTCGGCCTGGTTATAGCTTATGCCCTTAAATGGTTTGATGACGGCCACATTAAAACCTCCGCTGTAATTTAAATATTTTGTTTTTTGGTGGCGTAATAATGATTCTATAACAGCTGTGGTTTCATTGCAAGCACGGCTTTCCCAGGCAGATTGCCCGGAAATAGGGGCAGAGCCGTAATTACTGGAACCATTACCGGGCGGAACAATTTATCTCCGGCCGCCGGGAGCGCGGTGCCGGTTATTTCCGGCCTACCATGGTGTTTTGCTTAAATGATCCTCTTCATATAAAATAAGAACCGGAAGGGAGTTCGAGTTTTTGAACCTGGCAGGCAGGGTAAAAGAACTGATCACCTCGGGGGTATAATGCTTATCCCCAATTTTACATTGCTTTGGCAATGGAACTGTGCTATACTACCCGTGGTAATTTTAAATACTCACGTCCACCGAGGCCGAATCCGGTTGGCTTTGAGCTTGGATGAAGCTTATGACGCGGGCGGCGGTAAAAACAAAAGGAGGATTTTACTTTGGCAAGAGTAAGCATGAAGCAGTTGTTGGAAGCGGGGGTTCATTTTGGACATCAAACCCGCCGCTGGAATCCGAAGATGAAGAATTACATCTTTACCGAGCGTAATGGAATCTACATTATTGATCTCCAAAAAACAGTTAAACTAATGGATACGGCCTATAATTTTGTGCGCGATATGGTTGCCGATGGAGGAAGCATTATTTTTGTCGGCACCAAAAAACAAGCCCAGGAATCGATCCGCTTTGAAGCGGAAAGGTGCGGCGCTCATTATGTAAACCACCGCTGGTTGGGCGGAATGCTGACAAATTTCAATACCATCCGCAAACGGATTGATCGTATGCTCAGGCTGGAAGAAATGGAAACAGACGGCACTTTTGAACGCCTGACCAAAAAGGAAGTTCTGACCCTGCAGAACGAAAAGGAGAGGCTGCATAAATTCTTAAGCGGTATCCGCAACATGAAAAAACTCCCCGATGCAATTTATGTTGCCGATCCCCGCAAAGAAAAAATTGCCGTGGCTGAAGCCAGGAAACTGGACATACCGGTTATAGCCATTGTCGATACAAACTGTGATCCGGACGAAATCGATTACCTTATACCGGGCAATGATGACGCCATCAGGGCGGTTAAACTGATTACCTCTGTAATTGCCGACGCCGTTCTGGAAGGAAACCAGATCAGTGAACAGCCGGAAGCGGAAGAGGAGGCTGCCGAACAGGCAGAAACTTCCGTTAAGGAAACCGTCGATGAAGTTGCAGAAGTTGCGGGCCCGGAAAGCGGTAGTGAAGCGGACGATATTTCGGTGGAAGGTAAAGATATTTCTGCTATCCCCGTAGCCCAGGTAGTAGAAGAACCCGGGCCGAAAGAAAAATCGGCAGAAAGCTATGAATCAAAAGATTCCGGAGAAGACGAAGCAAAATAGTGATACACCGTCCCAACCATATCAATTAAACTTAAGCAAGTTTCAATAGAGGAGTGTAGATTGATGCATATTGATGCCCAGGTAGTTAAAACTTTGCGTGATAAAACCGGCGCCGGAATGATGGACTGTAAAAAAGCCCTGCAGGAATCCGGCGGTAACGAAGAAAAGGCAATTAATGCCCTGAGGGAAAAAGGTTTAGCCCAGGCCGCCAAGCGAGCAGGCAAAACCGCCAACCAGGGAATAGTTGATTCATATATTCATCTAGGCGGCAAAATAGGGGTCCTGGTTGAAGTAAACTGCGAAACCGATTTTGTGGCCCGTAACGATCAATTTCGTGAATTTGTCCGCAATATCTGCCTTCAGGTGGCAGCAACCAACCCGGCTTACCTGAGAAAGGAAGATGTTCCGGAAGATGTGCTGGAGAACGAACGGCAGATTATCAGGGTCCAGGCTTTGAATGAAGGGAAACCTGAGAAGGTTATTGACAAAATTATCGCGGGCCGGATTGAAAAGTTTTACAAGGAAAACTGCCTCATGGAACAGGCTTTTGTCAAGGATGAGGAAATTAACATCAGCCAGCTTTTAACAGATTTAATAGCCAAGATTGGCGAAAATATAATTCTCAGGCGTTACAGCCGCTTTGAGGTTGGCGAGGGGCTCGATTCGGAGAGCTCAAGCAGTTGCGGAGCTTAATCGCAAAAAGAAGAACACTGCAAAGTGTTCTTTTTTTATATTGACCCGGCAAAATATGAAGGATGTTGAAGGTTTATAGATCGGTTTGTCGAATCTTTAGGTTTGGGGGGTGCATAGGTGTCAAAACCTGCTTATAACCGGGTAGTTCTGAAGTTAAGCGGTGAAGCGCTGGCCGGTGATCGAGAATTCGGTATAGACCAAAAAATACTGGAAAGTATTGCCCTGCAGCTCAAAGAAGTCAATGCCCTTAAAATTGAAGTGGCTGTAGTTGTTGGAGGAGGCAATATTTGGCGCGGCGCCCGGGCCGGCGAGGAAGGCATGGACCGGGCAACTGCAGATTATATGGGCATGCTGGCCACTGTAATCAATGCTCTGGCTTTGCAGGACGCCCTGGAAAGACATGAGGTTGATACCAGGGTCCAGACCGCTTTGGAGATGCAGCAGGTTGCTGAGCCTTATATCAGGCGGCGAGCCCTGCGGCACCTCGAAAAAGGCCGGATCGTTATTTTTGCCGGAGGAACAGGAAACCCTTACTTTTCGACAGATACAACAGCTGCTTTACGGGCTGCAGAAATAGAAGCTGAGGTAATCCTGCTGGCCAAGGGAAAGGTTGATGCCGTTTATGATGCCGATCCTTTGCTAAATCCGGCTGCCCACCGGTTTACTGAACTAAACTATATCGAAGTTATTAACCAACATCTGGGGGTTATGGATTCCACTGCTGCTTCCCTCTGTATGGATAACCATATCAAGTTAATTGTGTTCGGTTTGAATTTTGGTAATATCAAAAAAGCGGTTATGGGAGAGAAAATAGGTACCTTAATTAGGGGTGAATAACTGATGACAGAGGATATTTATGCCGATGCCGAAGAAAAAATGGACAAGTCTATCACCGCTTTTCAGCGTGAACTGGCAACCTTAAGGGCCGGAAGGGCCACACCCTCCCTGCTGGATCGAATTGAAGTTGACTATTATGGCGTTCCAACACCACTCAGTCAACTGGCCGGCGTCAGTGCTCCGGAGTCACGCCTGCTGGTCATTCAACCCTGGGATAAACAGGCCCTGCCGGAAATCGAAAAAGCGATCATGAAATCTGATCTCGGCTTAACCCCCAGCAATGACGGAAATGTAATTAGGTTAAACATCCCGGAGCTGACCGAAGAACGACGTAAAGAGCTGGTCAGGTTTGTCCGTAAAAAAGCGGAAGAGGGCAGGGTATCAATACGCAATATCCGCCGCGATGCCAATGATGAGATCAAGAAGCTGGAAAAAGACAGTGATATATCAGAAGATGAAAGCAGAAGGTCCCAGGACAGCATCCAGGAACTTACCGACCAAAAAATAGAAGAGGTTGATAAAATCCTGGCCGCTAAAGAAAAGGAAATGATGGAAGTTTAGCAGGCAGCGGTTCGATACACTTTAAGCATGAGCTGCGTCTGATTAAGAACCGCTTCCATAATTAAGGGCATAATAATGATCAGGCAAAGCAGAGGCGGCTCTCTCTTGATCTGGAAGGGGGAGCCGTTATTTTTAAACGGTGGGGTTTGGTGTGAATAATTCTCAAAGGGAAAAAGAACTAAAACAAAAGATTGACGCGGAAAAGGTTCCCCGTCATATTGCGATTATTATGGACGGGAACGGCCGCTGGGCCTTAGAAAAAGGCTTGCCCAGACAGGAAGGACACCGGCAGGGCGTGGAAACTGTCCGGGATATTGTCAGGTGTGCCAACGAGCTGGGTATTAGTATTCTGACCCTCTTTGCTTTTTCTACCGAGAACTGGCAGCGGCCGGCCTGGGAAGTTAATTACCTGATGAGCCTCCCGGAGAAGTATTTTCAGTCCGAACTGCCCGAATTAAAGCGCAACAATGTCCAAATAAGATTAATTGGAGATGCCGCCAGGCTGCCCCGCAAGGTGAGACAGGCTGTTGAAGAAGGAACAGAAGCTACCAGGGATAATACGGGCATGATTCTTAACTTTGCTCTAAACTACGGTTCAAGATCAGAAATTCTGAGAGCGGTTAAACTCCTGGTTGATGATGTGACATCAGGAACGATTAAGGGCGAGATTAACGAAAAAACTTTTTCCAGTTACCTGTATACTGTCGATATGCCTGATCCGGACTTGTTGATCCGGACCAGTGGAGAAAAACGGATTAGCAATTTTTTGCTATGGCAGCTTGCTTACAGTGAGCTCTGGTTTACATCTGTCTTCTGGCCCGACTTTTCAAGAGTCGATTTGATGGAAGCCGTTCATGACTATCAACTTCGTAGAAGACGGTTCGGTAAACTTTAGCAATTAAAGGTGATTATTGATGTTATTTCTTCGTATTTTATCTGCTTTGATAGGTATACCGGTGGTAATTGCAGCCGTGTATTTTGGAGGGCCCTGGTTTGCTCTTTTTATCCTGCTGGTGGTTAATGCCGGCATTTATGAATACAATCGTGTTACGAAGATTGGCAATTTTAGTTTTCTGGCCGTAATCGCCCACTTAGGGGTTAGTTTCTATATAATAATCATGTTTTTTGAACAGCATTTGTTGATCACCCCCCTACTCCTACTTTTATTTTTTATCATGTTTGTTGCGGCGCTGTTCAACATGGAAAACATGGGTAAAACAAGCATAGCCGACTCGGCAATGACCATGTGGGGAATTATCTATATCGGGGTGCTGTGCGGGTATATATTGATGTTGCGGATGCAGCCCGATGGCGCTTTTTATACATACCTCCTTTTTGTCGGGGTCTGGATTCATGATACAATGGCTTACTTTATCGGGGTTAAGTGGGGGATGCGCAAGTTTGCTCCACAGATAAGCCCGAAAAAATCAGTGGAAGGCTCCCTGGCCGGCTTGAGCGGGACAATTGTGATCTTTTTTTCCGCATCGATATTGGCCCCCGGTTTTTTTGCGCTTACCCCCTGGGGAGCCATTATTTTTGCCCTGGGTATTGCGGTTTTTGCCCAACTTGGCGATTTGATGGAATCGGGTTTAAAAAGGCAGATGCAGGTTAAGGATTCCGGGGCTGTTATACCGGGGCATGGCGGGGTTTTAGACCGTTTTGACAGCATCATGCTGGCCGCTCCTTTTGTATATTATTTCTTCATTCTTGTCAGTGTCCTCTAGGGATAAGCGCAAAATGATTTTATGAACCGGAGAGATGTCCAAAAGATGAGGGGTTTTGATTTAATTTAGGAAAAGGCCCGCTCAGTAAAGGAAAAGAGTTTATCAGGCCTTTGGACAGGGTGTATAATGGAAAAAAAGATTGCTTTACTTGGTTCGACAGGTTCAATCGGGAAACAAACTCTGGAAGTGATAGAAGCCCTGGGTCATGATTACCGGGTGGTTGCTCTTACCGCCGGCAGCAGCGACAGGTTGCTGGCAGAACAGGTTAAGCGGTTTAATCCTGAACTGGCCGTGTTGACCGACCATGAGGCGGCTGAGAGACTCAGAAAGAAAATTGGAGAGAATGGATCTGTCGTTGAATCCGGCGATCAAGGCCAGATTATGGCCGCGACCTGGCCCACAGCAGACCTGGTTGTAATGGCTCAGGTCGGATTTAGCGGTTTCAGGCCGCTGGTTGCCGCTTTGAAAGACGGGAAAATGATCGCCCTGGCCAACAAAGAATCACTGGTAATCGGAGGATCCATTTTAAAGCGTATGGGATTGCTCGATCGGGAAAAAATTCTTCCCGTCGACAGCGAACATTCGGCTATCTGGCAGTGCCTGGAAGGTTCGGATCCTAAAACAGTAGCCAGGATTTACCTGACCGCATCGGGAGGTCCTTTTTACGGCCGTAAAAGGGAAGATCTAAACCTGGTCACTCCTGATCAGGCCCTTCAGCATCCCAACTGGCAGATGGGCAAGAAGATTACGATTGATTCGGCGACGATGATGAATAAAGGTCTGGAAGTAATTGAAGCAAAGTGGCTCTTTGATCTCAGCTTGGATCAAATAGAAGTAATAATTCACCGCCAAAGTATTGTTCATTCTATGGTAGAATATATAGACGGTTCAATACTGGCCCAAATGGGAGTAGCTGATATGCGCCTGCCCATTCAACACGCGCTTACTTACCCGGACCGAAAAATAAGCCGGGTTGAAAACTTTAATCCTTTTGGGAAAAAACTTGACTTTTTTCCGCCCGACCGGGATAATTTTCCCTGTCTTGACCTTGCTTACCGGGCGGCCTATCTGGGAGGCACTATGCCGGCTGTCCTCAACGGGGCTAATGAGGTTGCCGTGGCTGCATTTATCGAAAATAGAATTAAGTTTACCGCTATCCCGCAGGTGATTGAAGAAGTCATGGACGGTCATTTAAACATTGATAGCCCCGGCCTTGAAGATGTTGTAAGTGCTGATCAATGGTCTCGCCATAAAGCAGCGGGGGTAATTGATCAGCAGACAGGAAGGATGAGTTAAATGCAAACATTGATTGCTGCCATTTTCGTATTTGGTTTATTAATCCTGGCCCACGAGTTGGGGCACTATTACGTTGCGCGCCTGACCGGGATCCGGGTTTTGGAATTGGCCGTTGGATTTGGCCCAAAACTGTTAAGTTGGACCAAAAATGGGATCGATTATTCTCTGCGGGCAGTGCCCCTGGGCGGTTTTTGCCGCTTGATGGGCGAAAATCCTGAAGAAGCTGAAGATCCTGACAGCTTCCCCAAGAAGCCGATTCTGAGCAGGATGGCGGTTCTGCTGGCCGGCTCCGGCATGAACCTGGCCCTGGCTATCCTGGTGTTTTTCCTGATCTTCTTTTTTATCATAGGCACACCAACAGATACGGCGGAAGTCGGTTATATTGTCGAAAACTCGCCTGCTGAAGAAACCGGGCTGGAAGTTGGGGACAGGATAATCAGTATTGACAATGAGCCGGTGCAAAGCTTTGACGACGTCGTTGCCGTGATCTCGGTCAGGCCCAATGAAGAATTTCCCATCACTGTGGAAAGAAACGGCGAAGAGCTTAGTTATTCCATTACAGCCGAAGAGGAACCTGACGGGCGAGGCATCATCGGGATCGGTCGGATGCTGGAGAGGTATAGTTTCTTTTCTTCCATCCAGCACAGTTTCCGGCAATTTGGCATGATCCTGGCTTCGTTCTATTATGTGTTGTCGGGGCAGGCTCCGCTCGAAGTAGCCGGACCGGTCGGGATAGTGCATGTAATTGGAGAAGTGGCCCAGACCGGATTTGTAAACCTGTTGATGCTGACCGCCTTAATCAGTATCAATTTGGGTATAATTAACCTTCTGCCAATACCGGCTTTAGACGGCGGCCGCATTTTGTTCCTGATCATTGAAGCGCTGCGGGGGCGACCGATTGAACCGGAAAAAGAGGGGTTAATCCATTTTCTTGGTTTCGCCCTGCTCATTACTTTAATCCTGTTCATTACTTACCAGGATGTTCTGCGTCTTTTCTTTACGCCCAATTAGCAGGATCAAAGTTTGATCCGGCGGCTGTTTTACGAAAATTAATGTGGTGCTAAATAAATGGATACAATCAAGCGTAAAAAAACCAGGCCGGTCCAGGTTGGTGGATTGACTATCGGGGGAAATGCACCGGTTGTCATTCAGTCGATGACCAATACGAAAACTAACGATTTAGAAGCCACCCTGGAACAAATCCATGAGCTCGCGGAAGCCGGTTGCGAACTGGTCCGCCTGGCCGTGCCTGACAAAGAAGCGGCCGGTTCATTTGAGGTTTTAGCCCGGGAAAGTCCCGTTCCCCTGATTGCCGATATTCATTTTGATGTCCGGCTTGCTCTTGAAGTTTTAGAAAAAGGCGCTTCCAAAATAAGGATTAACCCGGGGAATATAGGAGGGCGCAGCAAGTTATCCGAACTTGCCCGGAAAGCAGAGGAACTGGAAGTGCCGATCAGGATTGGGGTTAATGCAGGATCCCTGGAAAAACGCCTTATGCTAAAACACGGCGGCGCAAGCTCATCCGCCCTGGTTGAATCGGCCCTGGGATACTTGAAAACTTTCGAAGAGCTCGGTTTTTCTAGACTTGTGGTTTCGCTGAAAGCTTCCGATGTCTATACTACAATCTGCGCTTACCGGCTTTTTTCTGAGAACAAATCTTATCCTTTACACCTGGGAATAACAGGAGCGGGCCCGATGCGTTCCGGCCTGATCAAGGGAGCTATTGGCATCGGAACCCTGCTGGCGGAAGGTATTGGCGATACGATCAGGGTGTCGCTTACCGCCAATCCGGTTGAAGAAGTCCGGGCGGCCAGGCAAATTCTGCAGTCGCTGGGCATGAAAAGGTATGGCCCTGAATTGATTTCCTGCCCTACCTGTGGACGTTGTTCAGTAGACCTTGTGAGCATGGTCAATGAAGCTGAAAAGGTTCTTCAGGGTTACAAAGTTCCGGTAAAAGTAGCGGTAATGGGCTGTGCCGTCAACGGCCCCGGGGAGGCCAGGGAGGCCGATCTCGGCATCTCCGCCGGCAAAAAACACGGTATCCTCTTCAGTCACGGAAAAGTAATCCGGACCGTAGCTCTCGATCAATTACTGAAGGCCCTGAAAGAAGAATTAGATCTATTGGCAGCGCAAATAAGGAAGCAGGAGGAAGGGCAATGAAGATGGAAGTAGCGGCAATCATTCCGGCTTTTAACGAAGAGAAAACGATAGGCGATGTTATCAGCGCCCTTAAGAGTTCAGCCGATGTAGACCGGGTGATCATAGTCAGCGATGGTTCTGAGGACGAAACGGTCAGCGCTGCCATGAAGTATAAAGATGTAGAAATTATTGAGCTGCTTGATAACAGGGGAAAAGGGGGAGCCATAAAAGCAGGCCTTGATCGCTGCGAGTCGGAAATCATATTAATCCTGGATGCCGACCTGATCGGATTGGGCACTAAACATATTGAAGCTCTATTGAAGCCGGTTCAGGAAGGGAGAGCTTTAATGTCGGTGGGGATATTTGAAAAAGGACGCATAGCTACCGATTTTGCCCAAAAAATGGCCCCATTTTTGTCCGGCCAGAGAGCTCTGAGAAGAAATCTTTTGGAGAATATATCGGACCTTGATCTTTCCCGTTTCGGTATTGAAGTAGCCCTTCATAAGTATGTGGAAGACAATGGTATTGAAGCAGAGGCGGTCCAGCTGCCGGATCTTTCTCATGTTATGAAAGAAGAGAAGCTTGGCTTTTGGAAGGGGCTGCTGGCCCGGGTAAAAATGTACTGGGAAATATTTAAGTATGTAACCAGGATCAACACCGATCCCAAGTGAGAGCGGCATTCTTGCCCGTTCTCCAGAACATAAGCTCCACCAGTATTGCGTATATCAAGTATTTATGATAAATTAAAGCAGGTGATAGAGTTTTTCTTGTCAAGGGTGGGTGTTTCCCACTCTTTCATGTTAATTTGGGCTTAAAATGTTCCCGCCTGAAACAGGTGTAATAAAACATAGATGGGAGTCCGGGATTTTTTTATGAGCAGGGAAGAAGTAAGGGATAAGTTAATAGAGTTGATCGAACCCTTAGTTGAAAGTAAAGGTTTCGAATTGATTAAGCTGGATTATGCTTCCGGAAAACAGGGTAAAATTAATCTTTATATCGACCGGGAAGGCGGAGTGACCATTGATCACTGTGAATTGATCAGCAACGCTGTCTCCGATCTTCTTGACTATCACGACCCCATCAGCCATGCCTATACCCTGGAAGTTTCATCGCCCGGTTTAGAACGACCGCTGACTAAAAAAAAGCATTTTGAGCAATTTAAAGGCGAAAAAGTGAAGGTGAAAACTTCCGAAGAAATCGGAGGGCGCAAAAAATTCAGCGGTACTATAGGCGATATCAAAGATGATTCAGTCATTATTGAGCTTGAAGATGGTAAAAATATGGAAGTACCTCTTGCCTTAATTACCAGGGCCAATCTTTGGTATCCTAAAAATGAAATAGATGACTTGTTAAAAGATAAATAAAAGATAAATAGAAAGGAGGCTATGTTGAGCTATGAACGATGATTTGTTTGCAGCGATTACATCGCTGGAAAAAGAAAAAGGGATTAGCAAAGAAGTGCTTTTTGAGGCTCTCGAAGTTGCACTTGTTTCAGCCTATAAAAGAAATTTCCAGTCATCCCCTGCCGTAAGGGTCAGTATTGACCGGGAAACCGGCGAAATTAAAGTTTTTTCCCAGCTGAAAGTTGTTGAAGAAGTGGAATCAGAGGAGCAGGAAGTGAGCCTTTATGAAGCCAGGGTTTATGAACCGCGCTGTCAGCTTGGAGATTATATTGAAATGGAAGTTACGCCTAAGGAATTTGGGAGAATTGCGGCCCAGACAGCCAAGCAGGTAGTTATTCAAAGAATCAGAGAAGCGGAAAGGGAATTAATATATGAGAACTTTACCGATCGGACCGAGGAAATAATTACGGGCCTGGTACGCCGCTTTGAGCATAAAAACGTGATCATAGATTTAGGTAGGACTGAGGCGATTCTACCTGTAGAGGAACAGATCCCTCATGAACGTTATCGCCAGGGGGAGCGGGTAAAGACTTATATTATGGAGGTCAAGAAAACCACCAAGGGGCCTCAGATCATAGTTTCTCGCACTCATACCGGTTTTTTAAAAAGACTTTTTGAAATGGAAGTCCCTGAAATATATGAGGGTATTGTGGAAATAAAAGCTGCAGCCCGTGAAGCAGGCCACCGGTCCAAACTGGCTGTATACTCCTCCAATAAAGATATTGACCCCGTCGGAGCCTGTGTAGGGCCGAGAGGAAGCAGGGTCCAGGCGATCAGCAATGAGCTGAAAGGTGAAAAAATAGACATTATTAAATGGAATGAAGAAACTGAAGAATATATTGCCAATTCGCTTAGCCCGGCCAAGGTTTCATCGGTAATACTTAACTCAGAAAAAAAAGAGGCCACTGTGATCGTTCCCGATAACCAGCTTTCGCTGGCCATCGGTAAGGAAGGGCAAAATGCTCGTCTGGCAGCAAAAATCAGCGGCTGGAAGATTGATATTTCCAGCGAAACGCAGTATGCGGAGAAAAGCTTTTCTGCCATCGGCCTGGCCGATGAATCAGCCGGAGAGGCAGAAGGTGAAAACAATGAAAGCGCCGGCCTCCTGGAAGGATTGAATTGGGACGACCCGGCTGCTGTTGCTGAAGATGCTCCGCCTGCCGCTGAAGAAGATGAAGAAAGCGCTGCTGGCGGCGATACTGATTTAAAAGAAGAATCCGGGGATGAAGTGGTTGAAGAGGAGCCCCAGAAAGATGACTAATAAGAAGAAGATCCCCCTGAGGATTTGTATCGGGTGCCGGGAAAAAAAACCTAAAATGGATCTGGTGCGCATAGTACGGACACCTGAAAATGAGATCGTGCTTGACACAACCGGAAAAAAACCCGGCCGGGGAGCTTATATTTGCCCGCTGGAAGATTGTTTTAAAAAAGCGGTTAAAGGTAAGCGCCTGGAAAGAAACCTGCAGCTGCCGGTTTCTTCAGATTTGATTTCAGAGATAGCTGAAACTCTGAAACAAAAAGAAAGTGAATTATAACAGGGAGGGCTTATTTTATGGAGGTGTTGTAAGTGAGCAAAGTGAGAGTTTATCAACTGGCCAAAGAGCTGGGAACAACCAGTAAAAAACTAATTGAAGTAATGGAAAATATGGATATTGAAGTTAATAACCATATGAGCACATTGAACGACGAAGAAGCTAAAAAGGTCATGTCCATATTGACTGGAAAAACTGATCAGAAAAAGCCGGAGCAGAAAAAAAAGGCTTCAGAAAAAGCTGTTCCCAAATCTCCTGAAAAGGCTGCTGAAAAAAAGGAAAGCAGAGTCAAAGATAAACCCGAAGACCAGGAACAGAAAATTTTAGGCCGGAAAGCCCGCAAGATGATCCAGGAAGAAAAAAGGGCGGCTAGGCTTAGGGCTCAAAAACCCAAGATGAAGCTGGAAGGACAGATTACTGTGGCCGAACTGGCTTCTCACCTGGATATAACTCCCCCCCAATTAATAACCGAGTTAATGGAAATGGGTGTTATGGCTAACATTAACCAGCCTTTAACTACTGATACGGTCGAATTGATCGCCGAAGGGCACGGGTTTGAGGTAGATTATACAGAAGATGAACTGGAAGAAGAACTGCTGGCTGTGCGTGAAAGCGAAGAAGACGATAAGAAAGAAGAGGTCCTGCGCAAGCCTGTAGTAACCGTTCTCGGCCACGTTGATCACGGTAAAACCCTGCTTCTGGACGCGATCAGGAGCGCCAATGTTATCTCAGGCGAAGTAGGTGGAATTACCCAGCATATTGGGGCCTACCAGGTTAATATAGACAACAATAAGATTGTATTCCTTGATACCCCGGGCCATGAGGCTTTCACAGCCATGAGGGCCCGCGGAGCCCAGGTTACCGATATCGCCATCCTGGTTGTGGCTGCCGATGACGGGGTAATGCCCCAAACCGTGGAAGCTATTAACCATGCCAAGGCAGCCGGCGTGCCGGTAATAGTGGCTATAAATAAGATGGATAAAGCTGATGCCAACCCGGAACGGGTCAAACAACAGCTTGCTGAACACGAACTGGTCCCTGAAGACTGGGGCGGCGATACGATTATGGTCCAGGTCAGCGCCATAAAAGGAGAAGGATTGGAAGAACTTCTGGAAATGGTCGTTTTGTTAGCCGAGGTTTGTGAGCTGAAAGCGTCGCCGGAACGTATTGCCCGGGGGACGGTTATTGAGGCCAACCTGGATAAAGGTCGCGGACCCGTTGCTACTGTCCTGGTCCAGGACGGCACTCTGCATGTGGGAGAACCGATTATTTGTGGTTCAATTGCCGGGAAGGTCAGGGCCATGATTAACGAACATGGCGAAAGGGTTGATTCGGCCGGACCGGCTACACCGGTTGAAATCCTGGGCCTTAATGAGGTACCCATGGCCGGGGATAGTTTTCAGGCCGTAGACAGTGAACGGGTAGCCAGAGATGTAGCGTCGAAGCGGGCTGCAAAAATTAAAGAGGCTAGCAGACGCGTGCAGCGGGTAACTCTTGAGGATCTGTTTAAGCAGATTCAGGAAGGCGAAGTTAAAGATCTTAACTTGATCCTGAAAGGTGATGTCCAGGGTTCAGTAGAAGCACTCAATGATGCGCTGGCCAAATTAAGCCTGGATGAGGTCCAGATTAAAATACTCCATACCGGTGTCGGCGCTATTAATGAATCGGATATTATGCTTGCTTCTGCTTCGAATGCAATTGTAATTGGTTTTAATGTCCGGCCGGACAACAACGCCCGGAAGCTGGCCGAGAAGAACCAGGTCGATGTCCGTTTATACCGGATTATCTATGAGGCCATAGAAGATATACAGAATGCCGTAACAGGAATGCTTAAGCCGGAAATGAGAGAAGTAATCCAGGGCCAGGCCGAAGTGAGGCAGGTTTTTAAAGCATCAAAGCTGGGTAATATTGCCGGTTCGTATGTGATCGAAGGGAAAATAGGCCGAAACTCTATGGTCAGGATCATCCGTGACGGCACCGTAGTCCATGATACGGGCAGTATTGCTTCGCTGAAACGTTTTAAAGATGATGTCCGTGAGGTCAGTTCCGGTTATGAATGCGGAATTCTGATTGAAAACTTTAACGATATGCAAGAAGGAGATATTATTGAAGCTTATGTAATGGAGCAGGTTGCTCGTTAGGCTTTAATTTATTCGCCGTATATTGTACCTTTAGGAGGGTTTAATCATGACAGAAAACAGGGTACGGCGGGTTGCCGAGCAAATTAAAAAAGATATTGGCGGGATAATCAATTATGAAATAAAAGACCCGGGAATGGCGGGGATTACCAGTGTAACAGATGTCAAGTTGTCCAAAGATTTGCGTCATGCTGTGGTCTATATCAGTATTTATGGGAGCGATTCGGATAAAGAAGAAACCCTGGAAGTTTTGAACAGGGCCGCCGGTTTTATCCGAACCGAGATTGGCAAGAGAATCAGGTTAAGACATACTCCCGAAATTAATTTTCATCTGGATAATTCTATAGAATACGGCGCCTACATTGAAAGTGTAATTAAATCACTAAAAGAAGAAGAGAATGATGGCCATGACGGCGGATCGGGACAAGATAATTGAAATTTTAAAAGAAGCGGACCGGTTTTACCTTATATCCCACATGCAGCCCGATGGCGACAGCATCGGTTCGCTGCTGGCGATGAGTGAAGGTTTAAAAGACCTCGGCAAACAGGTCAGATTATTTACACCCGGCCACATTCCCCGCCAGTACAGTTTTTTAAAGGGGGCCGAAGAAGTAGAACATGATATAACAGACTATGACCCCGAGGTAACCGCTATAGTTCTGGACAGCTCTGATTCGGAAAGATTGGGCATTCTAAAAGAAGCATTTATGGGGTGCCAAACCATAATAAACATCGATCACCATGTTACCAACCAGTGGTTTGGCACTTTGAATCTGGTGGATCCGGACGCCTCCGCTACCGGTGAAATTGTCTTTTTGTTGTTGAAAGAGATCGGGGTTGATCTTAGCTATAGCATCGCCGAATCTTTATACGTGGCCATTTCCACCGATACGGGTTCTTTTAAGTACGATAATACCACTTCTGTAACCCACCGGGTAGTCGCTGAACTGCTTGAATGCGGCTTAAGCCCGGGCGCCCTTTCCCAGAGAGTTTTTGATGAACGCCCCATTTCTTTTTATTTCTTGCTTAAAGAGGCTATTTCCAGTTTTGAGATGTATGCTGATCGCCGCATCGCCTTAATGACCCTGAGCCGAGATATCAGGCAGCGAAGCGGGGCTTCTACAGATGAACTGGAGGGGATTGTGAATTATACCCGCAATATTGAGGGTGTTGAGCTGGGAATCTTGTTTTACGTGGAGAATAAAGATGAAGTAAAAGTGGGCTTTCGTTCCAAAATGATGGATGTAAGCGTTTTGGCCGGAAAATTTAACGGAGGTGGCCATGCCCGGGCTGCCGGCTGCCGCGTTTATGAAGATTATCAAACGGTCAAAGAAAAAGTTCTTACCGAAGCATTTCAAATGTTGAAAGATTTGCCGGGCTAAAGGAGCAGGGCAGTGGATGGAATTGTTGTAGTCAACAAACCATACGGCGCTACCTCTCACCAGGTGGTGCAGTCGGTGCGCAGAACAGTACCCCCTGTAAAAGCCGGCCATTCCGGAACCCTTGATCCTATAGCCACCGGGGTGCTTCCGGTTTGCCTGGGCCGGGCGACACGCATTGTTGAATATATTATTGACCACCCTAAGACATACCGGGCTGCCGTGACCCTGGGCAAGACAACAGATACGGAAGACTCCGCCGGCAGGATAACCGGGTTTTCCCAAGTCCCCGGCCTGGACAGGGAGCAGGTAGAAGAGATCCTGGCAGGCTTTAAGGGAAAAATAGAACAGCTTCCCCCGCTATATTCGGCGGTTAAATACCGGGGAAAACCTCTCTATCGCTGGACTAGAAGCGGTAAAGAAGTGCCAAGGAAGCCCCGCCTGGCTGAAATTTACCGGATTGAACTTTTAGAGTACAACCATGACCGTGAACCCCAGCTGGTTTTTGACGTGGTCTGCTCCAAAGGAACCTATATCCGCACCCTGGCTGTGGATCTAGGTAAGGCCATAGGCTGTGGAGGACATCTTTCTTCACTGGTCAGGCTGGCTGTGGGTCCCTTTGTTCTCGAAAATGCTTTTTCAATGGACCAAATTGCCGAACTTAGCAACCGGGGACGTCTTGATGAAATAGTCGAGCCCATGGACACTGCATTAAGACTGATGCCGGCCCTTTATCTCGAGGAAGAGCTTATAAATGCCTTAAAAAACGGCCAGAGCATCTATCTTGAAGATAGAGAAAGTTTGGATCCGCCCAAAATAAATAATGGCCTGTCTTATAAAGTTAAAGAAAGAACAGATCTAGAGGGCGCTAAAGCCAGGATTTATGACAGGGCAAATAACTTCAAAGCTATTGGCCGGTTGGAAAATAGCGGTGAAGGGTTCAGGGTGAAAACCCTGAAATATCTGGCCCCATAATTTTTCATGCAGAAGGCCTGAGCACTACAAAAGCAGGCCGACCAGGGCATAAGAAAGTTTATTTTGGTGTTGCAGAAAGGTGAGCGGATTATGGAATTGATTAACGGTGCCGACCGCCTGCCTGGTCAGGCGGTTCCGCTTTTTGTCGCCCTCGGTAATTTTGATGGCGTTCATCGGGGACACCAGGCTATCATAAAATCAACCGTTAAAAAGGCCCGGGAAGAGGGAGGCTACAGCGCCGCCCTGGTTTTTGATCCCCATCCTCTGATTGCCCTCCGGCCGGATCAGCCCCTGGCTTTGCTGACCGATATTGCTGATCGGGCCGAGATAATGGCCGAGCTGGACCTGGATTATTTAATTATCGAGCCCTTTACCGCTGAACTGGCTGCCCTGACTCCGGAACAGTTTATCCGCCGGATACTGCTTGGAAAACTTGAGGCCGGTGGTGTTTTTATAGGTGAAAATTATTCATTCGGCAAACAGGGTACAGGCAGCGCAGATACATTATCATACTGGGGCCGGGAACTGGGTTTTGAAGTATATATTGTTCCTATGCTTTATTTCATGGGAACAGAAGTAAGCAGTTCGAAGATCAGATCAATGCTTCTTTACGGCGCCGTTAATGAAGCTGCCGATCTTCTTAATTATTATTTTTTCAGGCAGGGAAAAGTGGTGAAAGGGTACGGGATCGGCAGCGAAATGGTTTATCCGACCGCTAACATTGCGGCATCTTCACGCCTGCTTTGGCCCGGTAAGGGGGTCTACTTAACAGCGGTGGACAGGCTGAATGAAGGACATCATTACGGAGTAACCAATGTTGGTGCCAGGCCTACTTTCTCCGATCACCGGACTTCGGTGGAAACCCATATTCTTGATTTTAACGGCATCATTTACAACCACGAGATTCGGATTTGTTTTTTACAGAAGCTGAGAGATACAAAAACATTTACTTCGCCTCATCAATTGAAAGAGCAGATCGGCAAAGATATTGAGAAGGGCAGAAGGATCATCAAAAAACTTGTCAAGGAAAAAAGCGGAAAAAGCCATTCTTTACAAGCAGGATGTAGTGTGCTAAAATCGCTGTAGCCAGAACCGCTGGCTAGGTGCAGCGATTTCCCGACGCTGGACTTGGCAAGCGGCGATTAATAAAAGGGAGGATTTGTTATGCTCGAGCATGAAAAAAAGCAGGAGATCATCGATCAGCACAAAAGACATCAAGGGGACACCGGTTCACCGGAAGTTCAGATTGCTCTTCTGACGGAGAGGATTAATTATCTTACAGAGCATCTAAAAACCCACAAAAAAGATTATCATTCGCAGCGGGGCTTATTGAAAATGGTAGGGCGCAGGAGGGGTTTGCTCAATTACCTGCGCGATCGATCTCCGGAGCGCTACCAGGAACTGTTAAGTAAATTGGGCCTAAGAAAATAAGGATCATTTGACACGGGGGCTTGCCCCCGTGTTTAAGTTATATATCTTGAGTAGTTGAGAGGAGTATCAGTACATGCAATCTTATAACATGGAAATGCAGGGTAGAACTATGACCCTGGAAACAGGCAGGCTGGCCAAGCAGGCCAGCGGTGCTGTTTTGGTCCGTTACGGAGATACAGTAGTTCTTGTTACGGCGACTGTTTCTGATGAACCCCGCGAAGGAATAGATTTTTTTCCTTTGACTGTTGATTATGAAGAAAGGCATTACGCAGTGGGCAGAATTCCCGGCGGTTTTATAAAAAGAGAAGGGCGCCCCACAGAGAGGGCGATCCTGGGCTGCCGCCTTACCGACAGATCCCTGCGGCCCCTTTTCCCCAAGAATTTCCGTAATTCCGTTCACATAGTAAGCACCGTGCTTTCTATGGACCAGGACTGCCCGCCGGAAACGCTTTCCATTATCGGGGCTTCGGCTGCCATTTCCATATCCAAAATCCCCTTTGACGGACCGGTAGCCGCGGTTATTGTCGGCCTGGTTAATGGAGAACCGGTAGTCAATCCAACCCAGGAACAGCTGCAGCAGAGCGATCTGCACCTGATGCTGGCCGGGACAAAAGAGGCAGTGATGATGGTTGAAGCCGGCGCCCAGGAGATCAGCAAGGAAGATGTTCTGAAATGTATCGAAGCCGGGCATGAAGGAATTAAAGAAATCGTAGCAGTCGAAGAACAGATGGTCAACGATTGCGGGACTGAAAAGCTGGAGGCTCCGGAACAGGAATGGCCCGTTGAAATGATGGAGCAAGTCGAGCCGGCCATCAGGGAGGGGGTTAGCAGTGCCCTCCAGATTGCCGATAAACAGGAACGCGAGGAGAAACTGGCTGCTCTTAAAAATAATATCCAGGAGAAATACCTTGAGGAATATCCGGAAAATGAAGCCGTGCTGGGTAAAATATTTGAGAAAGTCCTTAAAGAAACCCTGCGCAGCCTGGTAATAGACAGGGGCCTTAGAGCCGATGGCCGGAAACCCCAGGAAATCAGGCCCATTAGCTGTGAAGTATCAGCGCTGCCCCGCACCCATGGTTCGGCAATTTTTACCCGGGGGCAGACCCAGGTATTGAGCATCTGTACCCTGTCTGCTTTAAGAGATGTGCAGATTATTGACGGTCTGGGCCTGGAGGAATCAAAGCGATTTATGCATCACTATAATTTCCCGCCTTACAGCGTTGGTGAAGCCGGTTTTATGCGCGGTCCCGGCCGCCGGGAGATAGGCCACGGGGCCCTTGCTGAGAAAGCCCTGGAGCCTGTGGTTCCATCCGAGGAGGAATTCCCTTATACGGTACGCCTGGTTTCGGAGGTGCTGGAATCGAACGGCTCAACCTCCATGGGCAGTGTCTGTTCATCATCGATGGCGATGATGGATACCGGCGTTCCGGTCAAGCGACAGGTAGGCGGTATCGCCATGGGCCTGATAAAAGAAAATGACAATGTGGTGATCCTGTCTGATATTCAGGGGGTCGAAGACTTCCTGGGAGATATGGACTTTAAAGTGGCCGGGACGGAAAAAGGAATCACCGCCCTGCAGATGGACATTAAAATTAAGGGTATTTCAAGGGAAATTCTTCAGGATGCCCTGGACCAGGCCGATATCGGCTATAAATATATCCTTGATAAAATGAATGAGCTGATCAGCGAACCGCGGGCTGAACTTTCTCCAAACGCACCGCGCATGATCAGGCTTCAGATCCCGGTAGATAAAATCAGGGATGTTATCGGACCCGGCGGTAAGATGATTAACAAGATTATTGCCGATACCGGTGTTGATATTGATATAGAACCGGACGGGAGAGTATTTATTGCCTCGGTTGATCCGGAAGGCGGCCGGAAGGCAAAAGAAACGATCGAAACCCTGGTTAAGGATGTTGAACCGGGTGAGGTTTATAAGGGTAAAGTGACCCGCATCGAAAGGTATGGTGCCTTTGTAGAGCTGCTTCCGGGCAAGGAAGGGCTGCTGCATATATCTCACCTGGACCACCACAGGGTGGATAAAACTGAAGATGTGGTCAGCCTGGGTGATGAAATTGAGGTTAAAGTGCTGGATATTGATGATAAAGGCAGAATTGACCTGTCCAGAAAAGCCCTGCTGAAAAAGCCTCCCGGAAGCGGTGGGGGCGGTAAACCTCCCCATGGCGGTGGAAGCGGCAAACCAAGGTATAATAAAGGGAGATAGCATCAAGCAAGTAAAAAACCCTGCTTGATAGGGTTTTTTAATGTTGAGCATTGATTCGGGCAGCGAGAGTACTGCTTCCCTGTTTTAGAAAAGGAAATGAAAGGGGAAAGGCGGTTGGTTCAGGAAAAAATTACTCTGCCCGTTAAGCGCACCGATCATGCAGCAGATGTCCCCCTGCCCCGCTATATGACAGAAGGGGCCGCAGGTATGGATTTGTATGCAGCGGTTGATGGCGAGAAAAAGATCAAACCGGGAGAAATAGCCCTGATCCCTTCCGGGTTGATGGCAGCGGTTCCTCCCGGATACGAATTGCAGATCAGGCCCCGCAGCGGCCTGGCTGCAAAAAACGGGATAGGCATTCTTAACTCACCCGGCACCATTGACTCTGATTACCGGGGAGAAATAAAAGTCATCCTGATCAACCTGGGCTCAGATCCGATTACAATCAGGCGCTGTGATCGAATTGCCCAGGTTGTGCTATGCCCTGTTTTAAGGGCGGTGATGATAGAGGTTGCAGAGCTGCCCTCCAGCAGACGCAGTGAAGGAGGCTTTGGCCACACGGGAAAGGCCTGATCAGCATTTCTATAATATAGGTTGGCTCTGATCGGCCTTGCTATAACAAGCGCTGTCCATGATAAAGGGCGGTCCTTGATAGCTATTGGGTAGGCAGGAATTCACATCGCAGGTTAAGTTATTTAATGGAGGTAAATTTTGGGTAAGAAAAATAAAAAGAGTAAAAATTTGCAGCTCATACCCCTCGGCGGGGTGGGCGAAATTGGTAAAAATATATTTGTTCTTCAGTACGGCAGGGAATGCATCATCATGGACGCCGGTTTGAAGTTTCCAGACGAAGCGATGTTGGGAGTCGATATTGTTATCCCGGATACATCTTATATCCTGGACCAGGAACTTGATATCCTGGGCATTATCCTCACCCATGGGCATGAAGACCATATCGGTGCTATGCCCTATATCATCGAGGAGCTTAATGCCCCGATATACGGGACCAGTTTGACCCTGGGCCTGCTTGAGGCCAAGTTCATGGAACACCCTGTTAACAATATCGATATGAGAGAAATCAACCCGGACAAGAGCCTGGTCCTTTCCGATAATTTTAAGCTGGACTTTTTTAGAACTAATCACAGCATCCCCGATTCTGTAGGGGTGGCCGTGGAAACCCCGGTTGGAACGGTAGTCTATACCAGTGATTTCAAATTTGATCAAACCCCGGTTGACGGGAAAATTACCGATTATTACAAGCTTGCTGAACTGGGCCGCAAAGGAGTCATCGCTGCCTTAATTGATTCTACAAATGCAGATCGGCCCGGTTATACCTTTTCTGAAAAAGAAGTTGGGAAAAGTATTAATGAAATTTTCCGCCTCTCTCAGAGCAGGATAATTTTAGCCACCTTTGCTTCTAACATTCACCGCATTCAACAGGTCATTGATGCCTCGGTCCGTTACGATCGCAAGGTGTGCGTGGTGGGGCGCAGTATTGTCAATTCAGTAGATATCTCATCGCAGCTTGGCTACTTAAATATTCCAAAGGGCCTTCTCATCGATGCTGATAAAGTCAGCGATTTTCCTGCACAAAAAGTGGCATTAATAACAACCGGCAGCCAGGGCGAACCGATGTCGGCTTTGACCAGGATATCGCAGTCGGAGCACCGTCAGGTCAATATTCAGCCGGGCGATACGGTGATCATAGCCGCCAACCCCATCCCGGGCAATGAAAAATTGGTCGCCAGAACCGTAAATAATCTGTTCCAGCTAAAAGCGGATGTTATCTATAAGCCTGTATCAGGAGTCCATGTATCCGGACATGGCAGTGAAGAAGAGATTAAAATGATGCTTAATCTGCTGCGTCCCAAGTATGTAATACCCGTGCATGGGGAGTACCGCCAACAGGCACATTGTTCCAAGATAGCGAATAAACTGGGCATCCCTGAGGAAAATGTTTTCCTGGCCAAGCCGGGAAGTGTTATGGAATTTTCTAACGGCTGGGGCCGGATGGCCGGTTCAGTTGCTGCGGGCCGGGTTTTGGTCGACGGCTTTGGGGTTGGCGATGTCGGCGAAGTAGTGATCCGTGATCGCCAGATGCTTTCAGAAGACGGGATCGTGATTATTATCCTCACTATGGATCCGGAAAAACGAAAAGTTTTGGTTGGGCCGGAGATTATTACCCGCGGTTTCGTCTATGTCCGTGAGGCTGAGGATATGCTTGAAGCAGCAAAAAAAGAACTAGCCAAGACGATCGAAAGGATCAACCGGCAAAATATTCAGGAGCGGGGTAAAATTAAATCAAGGATCAGGGATTCAGCCGCTACATATTTTTATAACAACACCGGCCGCAAACCGATGATCCTGCCGATCATTATCGATATCCCCTCTGATAATGGAGGCAATAAATAAAACTCAACCTCTTTAAATCAACAGGGAGCGCCGCATGCGTTCCCTGTTTTTATTTTGGCAACTGCTTCCGGTTTTGATATGAAGGATTTTCTTCATATTAGTAGAAATTAACTAACAAAGATCTTACGGGAAGACATTGTTACATCTCAGGTGCTGTAGCGAATCGAAAAGGTGAGTGCTCTATAATAACAAGGAGGTAAAATAATGAAAACTACCTTAAGTGTTATAAAGGCGGACATTGGAAGTATTGCCGGCCATATCAAGCCCAGCCAGGCTTTAATTGAGTCAGTTAAAGAATGTATTGACCGGGAGCTGGGCAAACTGATCACCGATTACTATATCGGCAATACCGGAGACGATGTGGCAATTCTGTTTTGCCATAACCATGGTGAGGGCTGCACCGAACTGCATCAACTGGCCTGGAACGCTTTTATCTGCGGAACCGAAAAGGCCAAAGATCAGGGACTGTATGGAGCGGGGCAGGATCTGCTGTCCGATGCTTTTTCCGGTAATGTAAAAGGACTGGGCCCGGCCGTCGCGGAAATGGAGATAGAAGAACGCCGGGCAGAACCATTTCTGCTTTTTACTGCGGACAAAACAGATCCCGGTGCCTACAACCTGCCTCTATATCTAAGTTTTGCCGATCCAATGCACTGCTCCGGTCTGATCCTATCTCCAAAAATAAGTCAAGGTTTTAAGTTTGTTATTTTAGATGTGGCTCATATTGAAGAAGACCGGTTTATTGAACTGCATACTCCTGAAGAGACATATGACATTGCTGCTTTGCTACGGGACAACGAACGTTTCGTTGTATCAGCTATTTATTCACGGGCTACCGGTCAACAGGCCATGGCGGCCAGCACGACCCGCTTGCATAACATTGCGGGAACTTATACCGGTAAGGACGATCCGGTCCTGCTGGCGCGCTGCCAGGGTGACTTTCCTGCAACCGGGGAGATTTTATCTCCCTACAGTATCGGTCATTATGTGGCCGGTTTTATGCGGGGCAGTCATACGGGCCCATTAATGCCCTGTAAGATGGGCTGCAGCATCTCATATTTTGATGGGCCGCCAGTCGTAAGCGCTGTCGGCTTCTGCGTCCATAACGGTAAGTTAACGGAACCCGTTGATTGCTTTGATCACCCTTACTGGGACTATGTGAGGGACAAAGTATCCCGGAAAGCATCTGATATTAGAGAACAGGGTTTTTCCGGCCCGGCAATGCTGCACTACTCGGAGCTCGAGTATGGAGGCATTGTAGAAACAATGAAAAAATTGGATCATAAATTTTCCTGCTAAAGGTGAGCTTGATCTTGGATAAAAGGATATAATATACAGGCGGGGCTGCCTTGACCGGGCAGCCCTGCTGAGTAGGTGGGGGCCGGGTTGATTACTGTAGTTGTTCAAGAAAATACGGCTGATGAAAGGAAGAAATGCAGTTGAAAAGCTACAAATTAATAGTTAACCCGATTGCCGGAAATGGGAAAGCAAAATCATTGGTTCCGGTCATAGAAAAGATATTCAGGACCAAAGGCGTTGAATATGAAATTTACCGGACCCGGGGAAAAAGCGACGGTATTGAAGCTGCTGCTAAAGCGGCCGGAGACGGTTTCGAGGTCATAGTTGCCATCGGGGGAGATGGCACTGTTAATGAAGTCTTGAATGGGATTGTCGGTACCGATGCTATTCTTGCGACCATCCATGGCGGCAAGGGTAATGATTTTGCAACAGCTGTGGGGATGCCTCGTCAGATTGAGCCTGCCTGTCTGTCCCTTTTGGCTGCCCAAACCCGGAAAATTGATTTAGGCAGGGTCTTGGATCGGTATTTCATCAATTCTGTCGGAGTCGGTTTTGATGCTGCTGTTGCGCACCGGGTTAATAACGGCATCAAATACTTCAAGGGCGTGTCAGCTTATACCTATGCTTTTTTCGAAACCTTATTCTCGTACCGTTCAGTGGAGGCAGTTATAGATACCGGAAACGGCCCAATAAAAGTCAAACCTTTGCTGGTGGCGGTTGGAATTGGGCAGGCTTATGGAGGTGGGATGAAGATAGTTCCTGACGCTATCCTGGATGACGGGTTTTTTGATGTCTGTATTTTAAGTGACAGCTTAAGCCGCCCGAGTCTTATTTATCATTTCCCAAAGGTATTTTTCGGGAAACTTAAAAATATTGAACAGGCAGCCATGTACAGAACCAGGGAAGTGAAGTTAGATTTGGACGAACCGCGCTACCTGCATATGGAAGGCGAAATTTTATATGGCGATAAGATGCATTTTACTATTCAGCATAAAGGCATGACTGTTTTAACCGGCCATAATAATTAGGAACAAAATTGTTCGCGCTCGTTTTGAGAACTTTACTTTCTCGAACAAGTGTTTTATAATGCACTGTAGCCGACAAACTGGTATTATTTATCAAGGTGGTTGGTTTTTTTGGCCAAGAAACGCAGAAGGCGCTCCAAAACAGAGATGCAAAACCAGATCAAAGGCATCCTCCTGGTTGCGCTGGCTGTTTTTTGCTATGTCGGCCTGGCGCAAACTGATCAAACCGGCGGGGTTGGCCTGGCCATCAATACTGTTTTAAGAACCCTGGCCGGCGAGGCAGCCTTTGTGGTGCCTTTCTTTATCGGCATTCTGGGTTTACGTTTAATTCTTCCCGGCGAAAGATTCAACTTCAAGTCGAGGATACTCGGAGTAGTGCTCTTTTCTATTCTGGCCATGGTTTGGATTCATCTCCAATTTATGATCGGCAGGATGCCATACCTGCCGGATAATAATCTTCTAATCGAAAGTTTCAGGCCCGGATTGCAGGGAGAAGGCGGCGGAGCTATCGGAGCCGCCTTTGCAGTGGCCCTTTATTTTTCGGTTGGCATAACCGGCAGCCGTATTTTGCTTATAGCCCTGGCCCTGATTTCTGCTTTGCTGGTGCTTAATGTTTCCATCAATCGCCTCCTAAATATTTTTCTGCAGTTCCTGGAGCGGCTTTATGAGCTGCTTGCAAAGCTGTTTCGGAGCTTATCAGAACTTATTAATAAGGGTGTAGCGGGCTCCAAGCATAAAATTAAAGAGACCGCCGAAAAGAGAAAATTTGCCGCTGAACAAAAAGCGCTTGAAACTACCCCTGAAATGGACCCGCAAGAAGCTTCCACTCCTTCTGTCCAGGTCTGGAATGAACCCTCGCCAGAGGCCCCTACCGTGGAAGCCGGCAGTTACCAGGAAGAAAGGCAGTTAAACATTGCTGAAACAACCTTAAATAAGGAGCCCAAAACAGGTCTTCCGGTTGTAGTCAGCAAAAAAGGAAAATCTTTTTCCGACTATATTTTCCCTACCCCGGATTTGCTGTCAATGCCGCGTTCCAACGGCGATCAACAGTTAAAGAGCAGCAGGGAAAGGGCCCGTAAACTGGAAAACACCCTCCAAAATTTTGGAGTGCAGGCCAAAGTAACCCATGTCCAGGCCGGACCGACGGTTACCCGTTTCGAAGTTCAGCCGGAAGCGGGGGTCAAGGTCAGTAAAATTATTGGGCTTTCCGATGACCTGGCCCTGAACCTGGCTGCTTCCCTGGTCAGAATTGAGGCTCCCATCCCCGGCAAGGCGGCGCTGGGTATAGAGGTGCCCAACAACGTCATATCACTTGTTCATATCAGGGAAGTTATTGAAGAAAGCAATTTTAAGAAAAGTGCTTCTCCGCTGACTATTGGTTTGGGCAAGGATATAACCGGGGTGCCGGTGATAGCGGACCTGGCCAAAATGCCACATCTTTTAATCGCCGGTGCTACCGGGGCCGGAAAAAGCGTCTGTTTGAATGCCTTGATTACGAGTATTCTATATAAAGCACATCCGGAGCAGCTCCGTTTTATGATGATCGACCCGAAAGTGGTTGAATTGAGCGCATATAATGGGATTCCGCATCTCCTGATGCCTGTTTTGACAGATCCGCGCAAAGCTTCGCTGGCTTTAAGGAACATGGTCCGGGAAATGGGGAGGCGTTATGAGCTTTTTGCCCGTTTGGGAGTCCGTGATATTGGCACATACAATGAAATGGCGGCCAAAGATCATGATTTGGAAAATCTGCCCTTTATTGTGGTTATGATAGATGAACTGGCCGATCTGATGCATGTTTCACCGGGAGAGGTAGAAGATGCCATTGCCCGCCTGGCCCAGATGTCAAGGGCGGCCGGAATTCATTTGATTGTAGCGACCCAGAGGCCCTCAGTTGATGTCCTGACCGGCATTATTAAAGCTAATATAACTTCCAGGATTGCGTTCACAGTGTCCTCCCAGTTTGATTCGCGGACTATCCTGGACATGGCCGGGGCGGAAAAACTGCTCGGTCGCGGAGACATGCTCTTTTACCCGGTTGGTGCAGTCAAACCTTTTCGGGTTCAGGGCGCTTTCATCACTGAAGAAGAAGTCAAAAAAGTTACTGACTTTATTAAAGAGCAGGGTTTGGTCGATCAGGAAAACGGCAGTAGTTTTCTTGAAACACCCGATGAAGTTGAAGAGGAAGAAACCGATGCCCTGTTTGGGGAAGCGGTTGACCTGGTGGTCCGGACCGGACAGGCTTCAATATCGCTCCTGCAGAGAAGGTTTAGGATTGGCTATACCAGGGCTGCCCGCCTGATCGATGATCTGGAACGAAGGGGAGTTGTCGGGCAGTTCGAGGGAAGCAAACCCAGGGAAATCCTGGTTACTCCCGAGCAGGCGGCAAAAATTTGCGAGGCCTTCAAGCAGGAACCTGAATGATTAAATGATTCAGTTTCCGCAGCTTTTGCCAGTCAAATGGAGTATATGAACATTTTAATTGAAAGCAGGGACCTGCCATTAGAGATAAAGGGATTAACAACCCCACCGAAATCAAAGTGGCCGCAGTTTCGCTCGGCTGCTCAAAAAACAGGATTGATACAGAAGAAATTCTGGGTTATCTTGCCCGCCAGGGCTATATCCTGACCGACCACTATAACTCTGCTGATGTCATTTTTATCAATACCTGCGGTTTCATAGAACAGGCCCAGCAGGAATCAATAAATACCCTCCTTGACATGATCGAAGCAACCCGTCAAAATAAACCGAAAATAGTTGCCGCCGGCTGCCTGGTTGAAGTATTTGGCGACAAAATATTAAAAAACATTCCGGAGTTGGATGGAGCAATCGGGGTCCATAGCTATCGGGACCTGGATCAATTCATGGAAAAACTTTTCGCCGGTGAAGGCCCGGTTCTAAAAAACAGCCCCCCGAAAACCTACAGTTCCCTTTCTCCCCGGGTCCTGACAACTCCTATCTACAGCGCTTCTGTCAAAATAGCGGAGGGTTGCAATAATCGCTGCCATTACTGCATGATACCGGAGATAAGGGGCCCGTACCGGAGCAGGGATCCTGAAGAAATCGCTCTTGAAATAAAAGATTTGCTTGAACAGGGCGCCTTTGAAATCAATATTCTTGCCCAGGACACCACAGCATACGGCACCGATAGCGAAGCCTATCCTGATCTGTGCGGTTTGCTGAAACGGATCCTGGAGCTGGACTATAATTTTCGGCTCAGGATCATGTACACTTACCCTTCAAGGATAACTGATCAATTAATTGATCTGATCCGGGAAGAAAACAGGATTTGCAATTATCTGGATGTTCCTATTCAGCACAGCAGTGACCACATTTTAGAGCGGATGGGCAGGTTATACAGGCGGCAAAATTTAACGGCATTATTCGATAAGCTGCGCTTTAGAATTCCGGATCTGGTCCTGCGCACCACCGTGATGGTCGGGCATCCTGGAGAAACCAGGAGGCAGTTTTTGGATCTGCTTAATTTTATTGAAGAGTATCCTTTTGAAAATCTAGGCGCCTTCACTTATTGCCACCAGGAAAATACTTTCGCCGGCACTCCGGATCAACAGGTTCCGGCCCGGGTCGCCGGGAGGCGCTATAAGGAATTAATGATCCGGCAAAAAAAAATTGCCCTCCTCACCAATCAAAAATACCTGGGAATGCGGCTGCCAATTTTAGTTGAAGGAGTAAGCCGGATAGGACCAAGATGGTATTATGGCCGAACCGAATATCAGGCCCCGGAAGTTGACGGGTCAGTATATTTCCGTTCCCGTTTCTGCCCGGAACCAGGTTCCTGGGTTTCGGCAGAAATTAAGGCTGCCGGGCCCTACAACCTGCTGGCGGTTAACCCGGTTCCTGTCGATCGAATGCCCTGGTAAATTAAGCATCCTGTAAGGGGTGAATTAAATTGCAAGCCGATTTGATTTGTATAGGCAATGAACTGCTGACCGGGCTGATCGAAAACAGCAATGCCGGTTTTTTGGCCAGGAGACTGTGGTCATTGGGAATCGAAGTTCGTGAGTCAGTTGTGGTGGCAGATGATATGGAAACAATTAGCAACGCGTTGCAGAGAGCTTTTGCTAGAAGCGAAATAATTATTTTTACCGGTGGGCTGGGGCCCACCGATGATGATATAACCAGGGAAGCAGTTGCCAATACATTGGGCTTGAAGCTGGTCCTGGATAAAAACTGGTTAAAAAAGCTGGAAGGTTTTTTTAACAAGCGCGGCCTGAAGATGCCTGAGAATAATCGTAAGCAGGCCCTGCTCATAGAGGGGGCCACTTTGATTGAAAACCAAGGCGGAACAGCGCCTGGCGCTATCTTTGAACGGGATGGCAGATTAATAGTTATGCTTCCAGGACCACCCAACGAGCTAAAGCCAATTTTTGACCGCTCGGTAGGCCCTTTTTTAAAAGAGTTTAACCGGGGGAATTTGAGCAGATTAAAAACCCTTAAATGCTGCGGCATTGGCGAGTCAACCCTGGAAGATAAAATAAAAGCGTTAGGAGATTGGGATCTGCCCCCAATTTCTTATGTGGCCAAAGGCTATGAAGTTCACCTGCAGATTAAAGGGAAAGGAAATGCCGTAGAGGCAGCCGCTGCCATTGAAAAAGCTGAAAACAGGCTTACAGAATTGTTGGGAGATTACATATATGGCAGTAATGATGATACCCTGGCCGGGAAAGTAGCCGAATTGTTAACCAATCATAACCTTTCCCTGTCCCTGGCGGAATCATGCAGCGGGGGGCTTTTATCGAGCATGGTTACTGATATACCGGGCAGTTCTGTTTTTTACAAGGGCGCCATGATCGCATACAGCGGGGAAGTGAAAATTGGCAACCTTGGCCTTAGAAAGGAGCTTCTCGAAAAAGAGGGACAGGTCAGCCAGGCGGTTGCCATAGCGATGGCTAAGGCTGCCCGGGCTTTATTTCATACAGATTTGGCGGTAGGGATAACCGGAATTGCCGGCCCGGACGGCGGTTCTGCGCAAAAACCGGTTGGACTGGTTTATATTGCCCTGGCTAATGCCCGGGAATGCTACTGTAAAAAATTAAACCTGGGTGGAGGCAGAAGAGCTGTCAAGGAAAGGACAGCTCAAATGGCCCTGGATATAATCAGAAGAGAGGTGTTGGATTCCAGCACAAATAAAGGATGATCAATAGTCAGACCGGATTTGCAGCCATTGATCGAGCTTTCTTACCGGCAGGGTGGTTCGGTTTTAACCTTAAATACAACAGGGGGTTTTAAAATTTTGGCCAGGTTGTTCATCGCGCTGGAGCTTTCCGAGCAGCAAAAAAAAGAAGTTAACACCTTCCAGGAAAAAATAAAAAATTACCTGGATGGAGTCCGCTGGGTGAAACCGGAAGGATTACATCTTACCCTAAAATTTCTGGGTGAAACTGAATCCGGCCGGATTGATCAGATCAAACAGGCCATGGATGATGCTGTTTCCAGCATTAAAAAATTTGATATTATCTACGGCAAAAGCGGGGTATTCCCTTCACCCCACAAAACACGGATTGTTTGGATCGGCCTCAGGAAAGGTGACAGGGAAGCTCGTGAGCTGGCCGGCAAGGTTGATCATGAGTTGTCCGGGGCCGGTTTTGAGCCTGAAAAGAGAAGCTTTAAACCCCATCTTACTATAGGCAGAGTTCGAAACTCTCTTTCAGAAGCTGCAGTTAAAAGGTATTTAAGCCGGGAAAGCTCATTTACAACAACTGCTCATACTATAGAATACGCCACCCTCTTTGAAAGCCGGCTTTCTTCCCGGGGAGCGAACTACAGCGTCCTTTATAAAGCTATATTCCCCTCTTAAGTCCAGGTAATGCAGGCCTGGGAAAAAGAGGGAGAAACATTTTACATATGATATAAAAATTGTTAGTTAAACAAAATTATTATATATTTTAACGAAATACCTGGCAGGAAAAGCGGTTTTAAAACAGAATTAATGATCATTAAAGGAAGACCAGCTAAGGAGGTTATTATAAATTGGAAAAAGAGAAGGCTTTAGAATCGGCCCTGCTGCAAATTGAAAAACAATTCGGCAAAGGTTCCATCATGAAACTGGGGCAGGATGCCATTGCAGAAGTGGCAGTTATTCCTACCGGTTGCCTGGCCATAGATGCGGCTCTAGGAGTGGGGGGCGTTCCCAGGGGCAGAGTAGTGGAAATTTATGGTCCCGAGTCTTCAGGTAAGACTACCGTGGCGCTGCACATCATTGCCGAAGCTCAAAAACGGGGCGGTTTTGCGGCATTTATTGATGCCGAGCATGCTCTGGACCCGCAGTATGCCACTAATCTGGGGGTAAATCTTGATGAACTGCTGGTTTCACAACCCGATACCGGCGAGCAGGCCCTGGAAATAGCAGAGGCTCTGGTTCGGAGCGGCGCCATAGATGTTCTCGTTATCGACTCGGTGGCGGCCCTGGTGCCCCGGGCTGAAATTGAAGGGGAGATGGGTGATTCTCACGTAGGCCTGCAGGCCAGGTTGATGTCTCAGGCTTTGCGTAAATTATCCGGAGTGATCAGTAAATCCAGAACCAGCGCTGTCTTTATCAATCAGATCAGGGAAAAGGTAGGCGTTATGTTTGGCAACCCCGAGGTAACGCCCGGTGGCCGGGCCCTTAAGTTTTATTCTTCTGTCAGAATGGAAGTTAGAAGGATCGAATCCCTGAAAATTGGTTCCGATCAAATCATCGGTAACCGGACCAAGGTTAAAGTTGTAAAAAATAAGGTTGCTCCGCCATTTAAAGTCGCTGAATTTGATATTCTTTACGGCAAGGGCATTTCGGCGGAAGGATCTTTGATTGATCTGGGCCTCGAGCACAAGGTGATCAACAAAAGTGGAGCCTGGTATTCGTACGGTGAAGAAAGGTTGGGCCAGGGCCGGGAAAATGTGAGGGATTACCTGATAGAAAACCTACCTCTTCAGCAGGAAATTGAAGCCAAAGTCCGTGAGCTGGCTGGATTGCGGCCATCCAGCCCCAAAGTAGAGGATGCTGGAGCAAAAAATGACGAAAACAATAAAACAGGGATGGATAAGAAAGTCGGGCCGAACTCAAAAAACCATTCGTAACGGAGCTGAAACCGGTTGAGTGAGGATGAAGCTTTGAGGAAAGCGCGAGCCATGGTCCTTCGGCTGTTGTCATATCGCGCCCGCAGCCGGAAAGAAGTGTCCGAATATCTGGAAAGGAAGGGATTTCCCCAAACACTGAGCGAATCCGTCATTAAAGAAATGGAAAGCTATGGTTATGTCAATGACGAGCAATTTGCCGAAGATTTTATACTGAGCAGAAAATCGCGCGGCTACGGAATCAGAAAAGTAAGCTATGAATTGTATCTGAAAGGTATTGACGACGGCCTTATTGATCAAAAAACTGCCGAGCATTTTGATCCGGATCATGATTTGATCCGGATTAAGGAGATTATAGAACAGCGCCATCGAAAAAGAGCTTTTTTGAATGAACCTGAACAAGCAAAAGAACGCGCTATCAGGCGTGAAGCGGCTTTTTTAAAACGGCGGGGTTTTCAGGAAAATTTAATTTTAAAAGCTTTTAAAGACTTTGGTTTTTTAGATTAATATATTCTTGACATAATATTTAATAAAAGCTAAAATTGTAGTAGAAAAAAGAAAACATGGTTGCACGTCAGAAGTTCAGTGCATAACTGTTAAGAGAAAGCCTTGGTGCTTAAAAGCACTGTGGATAGATTAAAAAAGCATAACATATTTTCAGAAAGAGGAATAAATGTACCTTTTTCTGACCTTTCTCTTTAAGCTGTGTCCTGGACACAGCTTATATTTTTTAAGGGAATAATAAACGAAACAATGCAACCGGAGCTCAAAACATAGAAATGGAGGTGATCAATGTGCCGAATACGGTTTTGATAATTGCAGCCGCCCTGCTGGTTGGAATCGGGGTAGGGTATTTTATCCGTAAAATATCTGCCGAAGCCAAGATTTCTTCCGCTGAGACTGCGGCAAAACGTATCGTTGAAGAAGCCAACCAGGAAGCACATGCTCTGAAAAGAGAAAAAGAACTTGAAGCAAAGGAAGAAGCTCATCGTTTAAGAAATGAGCTGGAGAAAGAGAGCAAGGAAAGGCGCTCAGAGCTACAGCGGATGGAGCGACGACTGCTTCAGAAAGAAGAAAGCTTTGATCGCAAAATCAGTAATATTGAGCGAAAAGAAGAAGAAATCCGCAGTAAAGAAGAAGAAAACCGGAGAACGGAAGAAAAACTGCAGCAACTTCACCAGGATCAACTGGCTGAACTTGAAAAAATATCCAATATGACTTCAGATGAGGCCAAAGATTTACTGATGCAGAGAGTAAGGGAAGACATTGATCATGAGATTACGATGATGGTTAGAGACATGGAAAATCAGGCCAAGGAAGAAGCAGATAAAAAGGCGAGGGAAATAGTAACCCTGGCTATCCAGAGATGCGCCGCCGATCATGTTACTGAATCCACGGTTTCTGTTGTTTCCCTGCCCAATGATGAAATGAAAGGTAGGATTATCGGCCGGGAAGGACGAAACATCAGGGCCCTGGAAACACTAACCGGCATTGATCTGATTATTGATGATACTCCTGAGGCCGTTATTGTATCCGGATTCGATCCCATTAGGAGGGAAGTAGCCCGGATTGCCCTGGAAAAACTGGTCAGTGATGGACGTATCCACCCGGCCAGGATTGAAGAAATAGTTGAAAAAACAAGGAAGGAAATTGATGCGCAAATCAAGGAAGAAGGTGAAAGGGCTGCTTTTGAAACCAAGATTCATGGACTGCATCCGGAACTGATTACCCTGCTGGGCAAATTGCGTTACCGGACCAGCTATGGTCAGAATGTTTTGCAGCACTCGATTGAAGTATCTCATCTGGCCGGAATTATGGCTTCCGAACTGGGTCTCGATATTAATTTATCTAAAAGGGCCGGCCTCTTACATGACATCGGTAAAGCTATTGATCATGAAACAGAAGGTTCTCATGTCCAGATTGGCGCTGATCTGGCTAAAAAATATAAGGAATCACCGGCAGTAATTAATGCCATTGGCGCCCACCATGGAGATATTGATTTCCATACCATGGAGGCTGTTCTGATCCAGTCTGCAGATGCCATTTCTGCAGTCCGCCCGGGAGCAAGGCGCGAAACACTGGAAGCATATATTAAAAGGCTTGAAAAACTCGAAAATATCGCAGATTCATTTGAAGGCGTTGATAAAGCATATGCAATCCACGCCGGACGCGAAATTAGAATCATGGTTAAACCGGATCGAATTGACGACTACTCTTCCATAAAAGTAGCCAGGGAAATTGTCAAAAAAGTGGAAAATGAGCTTGAATATCCGGGCCAGATTAAGGTCACAGTAATCCGGGAAACAAGAGCTGTCGATTACGCCAAGTAAATAAAGACCGGCATGTTCTATTAGAGGTCTATGTTAAATAAAACATAAAAGTCCCCTCCTATCTAGTTTGGGGGGTTCTTTTTTTAACCCGGCAGGAATCTTTCGAGGTGTGAAAGAATATGTTTTCCAGATGAGATTTCAATTTATGGAGCGGATGCGATGCGTTTTTTATTTATCGGTGATATCGTTGGAAAACCGGGAAGAGATTGTTTGCAGAAGATACTGCCTAAATTGATCAATATGCATCATTATGATTTGATTATCGCAAACGGAGAAAATGCGGCCGGAGGAAATGGAATAACGGAAAAAATATATTATGAGTTGAGGGATCTGGGGGTTGATATATTAACCGGGGGCAACCATATTTGGGATCGTAAAGACGTTTTCAACTTTATTGATCGGGAGCCAGGCCTGCTGAGGCCCTTAAATTATCCGCCTGACACGACCCCCGGCAGAGGATGCACCATAGTTGAGCGGAATGGTAATAAAATAGCTGTAATCAATTTAATGGGCAGGGTTTTTATGGACCCCGTAGACTGCCCCTTCAGGGCCGTGAAAAAGAAACTGTTTGAACTTAAGGATCAGGTCGGCATTATAATTGTAGATATGCATGCCGAGGCTACTTCTGAAAAACAGGCCATGGGCTGGTTTTTAAATGGGGAAGTAAGCGCTGTGATCGGAACACACAGCCATGTCCAAACTGCAGATGAGAGGATTTTGCCGGGGAAAACAGCCTACATAACCGATGTGGGAATGGCCGGCCTTTATGACTCTGTTTTGGGCGTAGACCGGGAAGGGCCCTTGAAAAGGTTTTTGACCCAGCTCCCCCACAAGCTGGAAATATCCGGGGGCAGGGAGGTTTTTAATGCTGTAGATATAGAAATTGACGCTGAAAACGGTAATGCTCTCTTCATAAGGCGCATCTACGACTTAATATAACAGTTATATCAAATTATTCATATAATTCCGGCAGGAAATAAATTGTTTAGGTCGAATACTAATCATAAATCCGCAAAGGAGGATCTCAACAAATGGAAGTATTAAAAGTCTCAGCAAAATCCAATCCTAATTCGGTAGCCGGAGCATTAGCAGGGGTCCTTAGAGAAAGAGGGGGAGCAGAAGTCCAGACCATTGGAGCCGGAGCCCTCAACCAGGCTGTAAAAGCGGTAGCAATTGCCCGGGGGTTTGTTGCTCCGGGTGGAATCGACCTGATCTGTATTCCAGCCTTTACGGATATTGAAATCGACGGGGAGGAACGGACTGCAATTAAGCTGATCATTGAACCTCGTTGAAGTAAGCTGGACTGAAATCAGCCTGTAATCCAGCCCTGAACACCCTTTTGTTAACAACTGCTCTAAAGGGTGTTTTTTTGTGCAGATTTTGTATATTATGGAGGTAAAGGAATCCAAGAAACGGGAATAGCAATATGAACAACTCAAAAATTGTTGATCTCCATATGCACAGTAATGCTTCAGATGGTCTCTACAGTCCCGCTGAAGTGCTTAAAATAGCCTTTGAGAGCGGACTGTCAGCAATCGGCTTAACTGACCATGACACGGTAAAGGGCCTGCCTGAAGCTATCAGGGCGGCGGAGAAGCATGGCCTGGAACTGGTTCCGGGCGTGGAAATAAGCGTCTTAGAAAAAAACAGGGAGATCCATATCCTTGGTTATTATCCACACAATACTGAAAAATTAAATGCTGAACTGGATGATATCAGGGAAGAAAGATACAGCCGCATGGAAAAAATTGTGCAAAAACTTAATAACCTCGGGTTTAAAATAGGGCCTGAAGAAGTTTTAGCCGAAGCCGGCGATTCGGCTCCGGGCAGGCTGCATCTGGCCAGGCTGCTTTTGAAAAAAGACTACGTCCATACCCTAAACGAGGCTTTTTCGTTTTACCTTAATCCTGATCGCGACGCTTATGTGCCACGTAGACTTATGACTTTAAAGCGGGCCATGGAATTGCTGCGGGAGGTTAAGGCAATCAGGGTCATTGCGCACCCCGGCGAACTGGGAAGATCCATTATCGAAAGGCTGATCCCCCTGGGCCTTCAGGGTATAGAAGTATTTCATCCCGATCACAGCGCAACCCAAAAGAAATATTATCAAGAAATGGCCCATGAAAAAGGGTTGCTTATTACTGGTGGTTCTGATTTTCACGGAGATCGGGAAAGATTTACCCGCTATCCCCGGCACCTGGCTATAACGGGCCAGTACCTGGACGAGCTGAAAAAAATTGCTTCCTCAGTGAGTTAATAATATAGTTCTAACCAAATAGTTTAGCGGCCAGGGCGGCGACCTTCGCTCCCAGCTGCCGGCATTCTTCCCGGCTTTCTTGATCTGGAGCATTTACAGATACAGCTCCGAAATGGGTTTTTTTGGTTTTGCCCTGGACAATCATACCATGGACGAGCATGATCTGCAGAATGCTCATAACAGTAGTTTCAATGCCGCCCCCCAGGGCCATGGCGCTGGCAAAGGCGCCGCCAACTTTTCCCTCCAGCTTACCATGTATCTTGACGCTGCGATCAAAAAAATCTTTTACCGGTCCGGCCAAAATACCATAATAAGTTGGAGAGCCGGCGACAATTCCATCGTATTTCAATAGCTGCCTGGGCTCGAATTCTTTTATATCACTCAAGGTCACATCTGCACCGGTTTCCTTTGCGCCTTCTGCAACTGCTTCGGCCATTTTACGGGTATTGCCGCTGCGGCTGTAATAGAGAACCAAAATTTTAGCCATTGTCTGTGCCCTTTGTATTTCCAGGGCAGCCTCCCTTCATGATTTCATCCAGGATCGAAATTATTTTTAACTGGAATAATTATGGATCAGAACCTGGATTAATGCAAATTATATCAGATCAGAGCTCGCAAACCCGGGCGGGATAAGAGGGTGCAAAAAGCCTTTAATGCCGCAATCTCGCGTTTACATAGCTAAAAGAAAGTGCTACAATATAGAATATGTTTAGATGGAGAAATGGAGGTAAAAAAGCTGCATGGAAAATCTAGACTTTGCGCTACAGGTCTTAGTACTTGGCTTTTTAGTTGTTATGGTTACTCTCTTCGGGCTCTACGGAATCCTGGTTTTATTTAACCGCTTCCTTTATCGAACACCTTCCGCTCCTGTTGAAAAAAAGACTGCTTTGGGAAAAAAGCCTGCGCCTGGAAAAGAATCAGAAGGAGAAGAGCGGCGCGTAGTGGCAGCGATCCTGGCTGCTGTCTATCAGTATCTGCAAACTGAGCAATCTCACGTTTTTTCCGGACCAATCAGCATTGCCGTTCATCCTTCAGGCGGCATGGCAGGAAACGAATGGAAATTCCTTGGCCGCAAAGAGCTGCTGGAAAGCAGTTTAGAGTTAGAAAATATTAGGAGGAAGAAAAAACTTGAAAACATTTAAGGTAACCGTTGACAACCAAACTTATACTGTAAAAGTGGAAGAAATATCGGGTCATTCAAACCAACAATCCGAAGCAAATGTTAAGAACACCGCTTCCCAGGCTGCCGCTAAAAGCCCATCATCCGTTTCCCCCCAAAAAACACCGACGGCAGAACCAAAACAAGAAGAAGCTGTCAAACCGGCTCCATCGACCGGAGAAGGCTATGTTTTGAAGGCCCCGATGCCCGGTTCTGTTCTGGAAGTGCAAGTTAAAGAAGGAGATTCGGTTAATGATGGTGACGTCCTGCTGGTCCTGGAAGCTATGAAAATGGAGAATGAACTTACCGCTTCCCAGCCGGGCACCGTTTCCAAGATATTGGTCAAGAAAGGTGACGCTGTCAACAGCGGAGACCCCTTAATTGAGCTGTCCTAAGATAGCATCTTTAAAAGACTTTCCGATGAACTTGAAAGGGGTTAAGCTAACATGACGGAATTACTGATTGAGTTTTTAAAGAGCACCGGCTATTATAATCTTAATGTTAACGATATAATAATGATCGTCATAGCCTGCATCCTGCTTTACCTGGGGATAGCGAAGAAGTACGAACCATTACTGCTGGTTCCGATTGCCTTCGGGGTCCTGCTGGTTAACCTGCCGCTGGGCGACTTGATGGATCCGGGTGCCGGCGGCAATGTGGGCGGACTGCTCTATTACCTGTCTCTCGGTTTGGAACTCGGCATTTATCCTCCCTTAATTTTCCTGGGCGTCGGAGCTATGACTGATTTTGGCCCTTTGATTGCCAATCCTATCACCCTTTTATTGGGTGCCGCAGCGCAGTTTGGGATTTTTTTAACTTTTATGGGCGCCATGTATTTAGGTTTTTCAGCTCCTGAAGCCGGGGCCATCGGAATAATCGGCGGGGCAGACGGCCCGACAGCGATTTTTATTGCCAGCCGGCTGGCTCCTGAACTTTTAGGTTCAATTGCCATTGCTGCCTACTCCTATATGGCTCTTGTCCCGATTATTCAACCCCCGATCATGTATTTGTTAACCAGTAAAAAAGAGCGCCGGGTAATTATGGAACAGTTAAGACCCGTGTCAAAAAAGGAAAAGATTTTATTTCCGATCATAGTAATTATTCTGACCGGCTTATTGCTGCCTGCCGCCTTACCGCTTTTAGGTATGCTGATGTTTGGCAATCTAATCAGGGAAACCGGCGTAACCGAACGTTTAAGCAAAGGGGCCCAAAATGAATTAAACAATATTGTGGTTATATTCCTGGGTTTAACCGTCGGCGCCAAGGCTTCAGCCGCTTATTTTTTAACCCCGGATACACTAAAAATTATTCTGCTTGGACTGGGTGCTTTTGCTTTCGGTACTGCAACCGGTGTGTTAATGGGTAAGCTGCTTAACATTATAACCGGCGGTAAAATTAATCCCTTGATCGGATCGGCAGGAGTATCTGCGGTTCCCATGGCAGCCCGGGTTTCGCAGTCAGTCGGAAAAAAAGAAAATCCAAACAATTATTTATTGATGCATGCTATGGGTCCTAATGTAGCAGGGGTAATAGGTTCCGCTGTAGCGGCCGGGATTCTGCTCTCGATTCTCGGGTAACCGGCTATAATCATCAGGAGCGGAAATGCATTATTGATCCTTAAAGCGGGATATTTGTTTTAAAGCACGAGAAATGAGGTGTTTTTTTGTCTGGGGTTAGAGTAAGGTTTGCACCAAGCCCAACCGGAGAATTGCACATAGGCGGAGCCCGCACAGCCCTATTCAATTACCTGTTTGCGCGAAGCGCCGGCGGAGATTTGGTGCTTCGTATCGATGACACCGACCTGGAACGTTCGCGCTCCGACTATATTGAAAAACTGATTACTTCTTTACGCTGGCTGGGCCTGGAATGGGACGAAGGCCCATATTACCAGTCTAACAGGCTTGCAGAATACACCAGGGAGGCTGAACGGCTGCTTGCTGATAATAAAGCTTATCGCTGTTACTGCAGCGCAGAAGTCCTGGCAGACGGCCGGTCTGAAGCGCGCCAAGAAAACCGGGCTTACCTTTATCCGGGAACCTGCCGCAACCTGAATGAGGATCAGGAAGAAGCTTTTCGCAAAGCCGGCATAAACCCGGTCATCAGGCTTTTGACTCCGGATCAGGGTGTCACCATGGTCCAGGATCAAATCAGGGCAGAGGTAAGTTTTGAAAACGCCTATCTAGACGATTTCATTATTATCAAATCAAACGGCCTGCCTACCTATAATTTTGCCAGCATCGTAGACGATTTGCAGATGGGGATAACTGATGTAATTCGGGCCGAAGAACATCTTTCCAATACTCCCCGGCAACAACTTTGCGCTAATGCCCTGGGCTATGATTTACCGCGCTTTGCCCATGTTCCTATGATCCTGGCCCCGGACCGCAGTAAACTGAGTAAAAGGCACGGGGCGACTTCCGTAGAAGAGTTTTATGCTGAAGGTTTCCTACCGGAAGCACTGGTTAACTACATGGCTTTGCTGGGGTGGTCTCCCGGAGCTGGCGGCGAAGAAGAAATTTTTACCCTGGACGAAATGGTAAAAAGGTTTGATTTAAACAAAGTGACTAAAACAGCCGCTATTTATGATGTGACCAAGTTGGGATGGATGAACGGCCATTATATGCGCGAGTATGATCTTGATAAATTGACTGAAATAGCTGTTCCTTTTTTTGAACAAAAGGATTTAGTTAAATCTCCACTAACAGAAAATGACTTTAATTATTTAAAGCAGATTATCGCTACCGTGCGAGAAAGGGTAAAAACCCTGGCTGAACTGGCCGATGCATCCGCCTACTTTTACCATGACCGTTTTGAATATGATGAAAAAGGGATCAGTAAGCATTTCTCTAAAGATAATACGGCCGATTATTTACTTAGGGTGGCAGAGGAGTTGCAAAAGCTTGAACCATACGACAAGGAATCTATCGAAGCCCTGTACAAATCTATTAGTGAAAACCTGGGCGTTTCCACCGGCCGCCTTATACACCCTACCCGCCTGGCTTTAACCGGCCGCACGGCCGGACCGGGGCTATTCGAAATTATGGCTCTGCTGGGCCGGGAAAGGACAGTCGAAAGGCTGAAAAAAGCGGCGCAATACATTTTGAACAACTGAAACTTATTTTTTATTTTTGCCTGATTCCTTTTTTTCCTGTTCTTTAATCTCGTAACCTCTTTTAAGCATAATAACAAGGATAAAAAAGATACCGATTAAGATAATCCCGGATATTAATTGCCACATAAGATGTGTCCTCCGTTTCGATTGTTTAGGAAAGCCCGCTGTTTGTTAAACAGAGGGCTTACTTAATAATTACCTGGCTGAACGGCAGTTATCATTAGTATATTAATCCAGGCCTTCCCGGACCGGGTTTTTTGCCTGGCTGCGGGACTAGGGATCGAACCTAGGCTTGGTGATCCAGAGTCACCCGTGCTGCCGCTACACCATCCCGCACCGCAATTATTATTATAACTATTTTAGGGGGTTGGATCAACCGGTATAAAAGCTATAAGGCGGGGCGTAAGCATTTTGATCGAGCAGTTCCTGATATACTTCCAGCATTCTTTGCGCGCAGAATACTGAAGAAATTAAGGAAACGTTTTTGCTAGCCTGTTTGCTCATTCGGTTGTACAGCTCCTTGTTTTCCAAAAGGTCGATGATTGCAGTGGTGAAAGAGGGAAGGGAGGGGTCGGTTAAAAAGCCGTCTTCACCATGGTTAACCATTTCAGCCGGCCCAAAGGCCCTGATGGCCACTACCGGCAAACCGGTAGCCTTGGCTTCTCCGATTACCAGACCCTGGGTTTCCGTAACTGATGGGAAAACAAATAAATCTGCACTGGCATAACAGTGAACTATTTTTTGTCGGGGCAGAACCCCGGTAAAAGTAACCTTGTCCAGGATACCGCGCTCTTTGCAGAACCGGCGCAATGAATTTTCCTGCGGCCCTTTACCGACCAAGACCAGATGGCATTCAGGGTAAGTGGATTGAACAGTGTGAAATGCCCTGATTAAGAAAGATACATTTTTTTCCTGCCCTAACCGCCCTACAAAAAGGAGGACTTTTTCTTCCGGTTTAATATTGTAATTTTCTTCCAACCAATTGGGGTTAAGGTTGGTAAATTCATCTAAGTCCACCCCGGTAGGAATATTCGTAATCGGCGTTTTGACCCCTATACGCTGCAGGTAACTTACTATCATATTGGAAGGAGCGATCACCCTGTTGCAGCGGTTGCAGAAGTTGCGGCTGATTCTTTGCACTACTTGCTTTGAAGCCTGCCGGGCAAAGGGGAAATAGTGCACATACTGATCGTAAAGGGTATGAAAAGTAAATATTAAAGGTAACTTGTAACGTCGGGCTGCCCGTGCGCCCAGGCGCCCAAGCAAAAAAGGAGAATGGCTGTGGATGATGTCCAGTCCAACATGTTTGATGGTTTTACCCAGCTGGGTTGAAATTGGAATGGGTAGAGCAAATTCAGGCATCGTAGGGGCCGGAACAGATATAAAACGAAATACGTCCTTTTCTGCAGGTGGATGCAGCAGAGGATAATCCGGCCCAAAGATATAAACTTCATGCCCCTGGTTGCTAAATTCACGTGAAAACAGCTCGATCGATCTGACCACGCCACTGGTATAAGGTCGAAAGCTATCTGTAAATATGCCGATTTTCAAGCTAAAATTTCCTCCCTTAATCGCTTTGGTAGGCCTTGTTGTAAAGCATTTCCGAAATTTCCATAGCCCTGGATTTGTCTTCGCTATGGCCATAAGTTTCCAAAACCTCGATATTTTTCTGGTGCCAGGTTTTAAGTTCATCGACCTGGGACTGGCTCAGGTTGTAATCATCCGGTGAGCCGGCAAAAACTTCGGAAAGAGGAAGGATGCGGTGCCGCCAGTCACGGTGGACCCAGGTTATTTCGAAATCTACTCCGCTGATCCACGCTTCGCCGCTGTCTTTATTTTTGGTCAGCTCAATATCCAGCAGGATGCCATATTCGACAAAAGGTGACGGGTTGTGAGGGTAATGCTGGTTGGAAATAAAGTTTCCCAGCGAATAGATAGCCAGGGTGGCCCTTTCACCACCGCTTTCATTATCGTTAAAAAACCATTCAATGGGCTGGATGTAATGAGGGTGGCCTCCCATGATTAAATCAGCGCCGGCAGCCGCCATCTGGGCAGCGACATCGCGCAAACGCTGGGGCTGTGGTTCACTTACATACATACTGCCCCAGTGTGGAAAAACTGCTACCAGGTCGGCTCCATGGTCTTTGGCCCGGGCTATATCTTCAATTACAGGGGTAATATCCTGAAAATCAGGGACATAGTTAACACAGTATTGATGGCCTTCAGGAACGGGTATACCGTTAAGGCCATAAGTGTAGCCGATAAAAGCTATTTTGATACCGTCATGTTCAATAATAGTGGGAGTGTCCCTTTCTTCCTGGCTCTTGTAGGCGCCGAAAGTTTCCAGGCCCAAACTTCTGACATGGGACAGGCTTTTGATCAAACCTTCATAACCCCGGTCCATGGTGTGATTATTTGCTATAGTCAAGGTATTGAACCCGGCCTGCTGCAGGGCTTCAGAAAACTCCTGCGGAGCGTTAAATTCGGGGAACCCGGTATAACCGGTCACCCCCCAGGCAACCGAACGGATTTCAGGTCCGGCCTGGGCAGTTTCAAGGTCTCCCACGGTTATATCGCCTTTCTTCAGGTACGGTTCAATTATTTCAAAGCTGGGCGTGAAGTCATAGTTACCCTCACCCAGGTAGGCCTGTTCAATTTGGGGCACGTGGGCGGTAATATCACCGGCTACTACCATATCTGCTGTGCGCAGATCGGGTTCCGGTTCTGTCTCAGCTTCCGGTTCTTCTTTCGGTCCCTCCTCGAAGGCCTCTTCTTCAACACTATCTGGTGCTTCTTCTTCGCCTGTTTGATTACCGGATATGGTTGCGGTAACCAGATCAAAAAGCTCCTCCGGCGGGTAGGAATTACCGGCCCGGAAGCCGATATTAAAAGAAAAGGCAAGAAGGACCAGGGCCAGTATAATAAAGTAAATGCGCCGCATATTACAGTCACCGTCCTAACAATTATCTCGAGTGTTTTCCTGGCATTGTTACAGCTTTAATTATAACATAGAGCCCTGATATGAAGCAGCGCTGCTACAGATATTACTATAGAATAATTTAAGCTGCTGGAAGATCAATGCTGTGTAAACCACAGTATAAGCTGGTACAGCCACGGCCACTGGGCCCCTTCTTCACCATCCAGGCTGAAGTGGGGAGCTTGTTCAGAATAGCCTCCTATTTCCGGGTGGGGGCCGAGCAAAAGAAATTTTCCCTGACCACTGTCTCCCGCGATAACCGCAGGTTGATTGTTTATTTCATAGCGGGCCAGCACCGTTATTGCTTCTTGATCGTATGGTTCAAAGTAGGGCCCGTCAAAATAATAAATCTCCTTTTCCAGGTTGAAATTATGGTTAGCCGGATGATCTTCTTCAAGGACAATAGTGCCGGTTTCACCCCATCCAATCAGGCCTGCCAGGGGCCCAATTCCTTTTCCGTCAAAGAGTTTAAGGGGATATTCGTAGTCCGTACCCTGCCAGCGAAGAATATCTGAAGCATAGTAGGCGCCGGCGCAGCTGCCGATAAATAATCCGCCCTGATCTATGAAGGCCCTGATCTTAGAGTGATCGTTGATATAGTTTTTATACTCGGCGGCAAATCCGCCCGGAAACCACAGTAAATCAAAATGTGCTTCTAAATCAAGGTTTACGGCGTCATGTTCGTCAAAACCCGACCAGGTAAAATCATAGGCCTCGAGAAAATGCCCAATGACCTCGACATTGTCATTCCAGCTGCCTTTTCCGGAATAAAGCCCGATCCGGGGCAGTTCAAAATCATCTAAATATTCCAAATTTTTACATATTTCTTCCGGATCGCAGTTTTGATGCTTTGCTTCCCGGTTGGAATCGATTTTTGAGTCATTGACCGGGCCTTCAGGGGGCGCTTCTTCTTCCTGCGCTTCATATTCTTCTTCAGAATCGGAAACGGCATCTTCTGCAAAACAAGATGAAAAAAGCAGGGAGGAGGCGAATATCAAAAAAAGAATAAGCAGGGTAAAGACAGGACTACGGGTATGTTTATTTATAAAGTAAACAGCCACTGGCAAACCTCCGGGTAAGGTAATTATTGCAGGCATCTTTAGATATGATATTTATATATGATAGCCAAACCCGCTTAGATACAGATATACTTTTTTGTTAGTAGTACTATTATATCAATTCAAAGGTTTTAAATACAACGTGCGCGATCACTAATTTAAAATATTTTCAAGGATTCATGTTCTACAGGGAAAAGAAAACCGGCTCCTCCCTCTTTGTTTACATAAGATGTATTATCGGAAGTTAAATCATATAATATAATTCTTTCAAAAGACCTTTTCCTCCTCCCTCCCCCTGAAAAAGGTCTTAAACATTTCCTCTCCAATGCTTTAAAATGGATGCGAATGCAGTGCCGCACTGCGGGCAGTCCTGATCATACCTGAGAATGTACGCGCATTTGCTGCATTTAATCGGCGGTATTGGGTTTCCCTGGACGGTCCTCTCTTCAGTTGGTCCTGATGATAGGCCTGGCTCAGGCTCAGCATGGGAGTTTTTTTCGATACGTTTGCCGGTAAAATCAAATTCATACTGCATCTCAGTTTCATCAGGGCGGCCCAGGGGTTTTATTTGAATGTTTTGTTGCTCACGGCTGCGGTTTGGGCCTATTTCTTCGGATTCAACCTCCTCCTCTCTTTTTCTCTCCGGCCGGTTGTTATAATTATTTCTGCTTCTCGTGTTATCGTTAATGCTTGCTGCAAGCAGTTTGGGTCGCGGTTTTTCAGCGGCGTTTTTTTTAGCCGGGATGCCGCTTCTCCTGTAGCCCAAAATATCATAATAGGTCATGCTGTGTTCGCTGAACATGTGTTTAACATAAAGCTGGGTGGTTGAAGCATCCCTGTGGCCCAGGGCATTTTGGGTTAAACGGATATCATTTGTTTCCTGAATTAAATTAACGGCAAAAGTACTGCGCAGCAGATGGGGATAAACATCTTTATTTATACCGGCTTTACGGCCCAGGCGTTTAACCATTTCCCTTAAATAGCGGTCATTGAGGGGCCTTCCTTTAAGGGTACATAAGAAATAACGGCTTTCAGAAGGCCTTATTTTTCTCCAGGCTTTTAGTAAGCCCAGCAGTTCATCATCAAGCCATAAAGTACGTTCCTTGGCTGCCCCACTTTCTGCAAGGTATACTTTACACTCCTCCCAGTCTATATCTTCAACAGCCAAAGTAATAACTTCACCTACGCGCAGGCCAGCCTTTAACATTAACATTAATATACATAGATTGCGCAGGCCGGTAGGTGCTTTTTGGTTGGGCTGTTTTATAAGCGCCACCTGTTCGCTGTTGCTTAGGACTGCTGTTTTCCTTTGGCGGGTAGACACTTTTTCACCGCCTATATAACGCCGTATTTATAATATAAGGGTCTTTAATTAATTACGGAATTATATTTATATTCTGATCGATTGAATCAGATTTGTCAAGTAAAAACGGTATTTTATATGAATTGCGTTTATTTAAAGCTTTAAAATATCCATTACTAAACAATCGAAAAAGACAGAAAAAATATTTTGTAAAATTGTGCTTGACAACAACAGTATTTTTAGGTAACCTTACAATAATTGATTTGATCAGGCAAAAGGCTGTGATCGGAAGCAGTAACAGGCAATGCCATCCCCAGAGAGCCGCCGTATGGTGGAAGGCGGCATTGCGGAACCTGTGAACTCATCCGTGAGCCGCCAACCGAACTTGGCTTTACAGGCCAAAACTAGGATTGGCCGGAGACTTCCGTTATCTATAAGAGTGGGCGGTAGATGTCGTGCCGTCAAGAAGAGTGGTACCGCGAAATTAACTTTCGTCTCTTAGGCGAAAGTTTTTTTATGCCTTGTTTTAAAATCGTATCATTATTAACGAGCGGAGGAGATTGCCATGAATGAGCAAGTGGAAGTAATAAAATCCAAAGGAGCAGAAAAAATATACCTTTTTGACAGCACCCTGCGCGACGGAGAGCAGACTCCCGGGGCCCGGCTTAATTATGATGAAAAAGTTGAGGTTGCCCGCCAGCTGGCCCGCCTGAATGTAGATATTATCGAAGCCGGTTTCCCTATATCTTCACCTGGAGAAATGAAGGCCGTCCAGGAAATCGCCAGGCAGATCAAGGGGCCAACTATCTGTGGGCTGGCCAGGGCGGTTAAAGCAGATATAGATGCGGCCTGGGAGGCGATCAAAGAAGCGGAACAGCCCCGCCTCCATGTTTTTTTAGGAGCTTCCGCCATCCATATCCAGCACAAATTCAATAAAGAACCCGCTCAAATCCTGGAACAGGCTGTAGATGCCGTTAAATATGCGAAGCGTTTTACCGATGATATTGAGTATTCACCGGAAGATGCCAGCCGGGCTGATGAAGAGTACCTTTATGAAATGATCGAGGCAGTCATTAATGCCGGGGCCAGGGTGATCAATATTCCCGATACGGTTGGCTATGCCGTTCCAGAAGAATTTGGGGCCCTAATTCTCCGCATCAGGGAAAATGTCAAAAATATCGATCAAGCCATGATCAGCGTACACTGTCATAATGACCTGGGACTTGCTGTTGCCAATTCCCTGGAAGCTATAAAAAACGGCGCCCGCCAGGTAGAATGCAATATTAACGGTATCGGTGAGCGGGCCGGCAATGCTTCCCTGGAAGAGATTGCAGTGGCCCTGCGGATTCGGCAAAATTATTTTTCCTATTATACCGATCTTAATTTTTCAGAAATCTACCGGACCAGCCGGCTGGTCAGCAAATTAACCAATATTTCCATCCCGGTCAACAAAGCCGTGGTCGGCCTTAATGCCTTCTCCCATTCCTCCGGCATTCACCAGGACGGCGTATTGAAAAACAAGGAAACTTATGAAATCATCGATGCTGAATTTATCGGTGGCAGCGCTGCTAAGATGTGTCTGACCGCTCGATCCGGAAGGCATGCTGTGCTTGATCAGTTGAAAAAGCTTGGTTTTGCTTTAAACCGGGATCAGCTGAATGTGATATATAATCATTTTGTCGAGCTTGCCGATAAAAAGAAAGAGGTTTACCCGGAAGACCTGGAAGCCCTGGTTCTCGATCATATTTCCGCTATCGAGCCAAGGTACAGGCTTGACTACCTGCAGACAGTCAGCGGCAGTAAAAGCATCCCCTCGGCTGTAATCCGCCTTATGAAAGAAGACGGCAATACTATCGAGGAGGTTGCTACCGGGGCCGGCCCCATTGACGCTGCTTATAATGCCATCAACAAGATCACAGGTTTGAGTATCGGCCTGGAAAAATATAAAATTAATGCCGTAACCCAGGGCCGCGACGCCCTCGGTGAAGTTCAGGTAAACTTATCTTACCAGGACCGGACCATTACCGGCCGGGGCACAAGTACTGACATTATCGAAGCCAGCGTAAAAGCTTATCTCAATGGCCTTAATAAATTGCTTAAAATAAACGGATACGGTTAAAAAGAGGATTAAAAACCCAAATCAGCAAACAGTAGTTTGTTTTATCAGACAAATGGTGCTATAATCGAAAAAATAGTCTAACTTGAAAGGGTGATAATTTGGAACCGTTAACAGATAAACAAAAGCGGGTTATGGATTTTATAGAACAAGAAGTTAAGCGTTGGAATTATCCTCCCTCTGTACGGGAAATATGTAAAGCGCTCAACATAAGTTCAACTGCAACTGTGCACGGCCACCTGGATACCCTGGAAAGTAAGGGCTATATTTCAAGGATGCCTACAAAGCCAAGAGCAATAAAGCTGATCCGGAATGCTGATGGCGAAGTTATTGCCGATCCGGACGCAAAATGCGTCTTTGCTCCCATAGTAGGGAGGATCACCGCCGGCCAGCCGATTTTTGCCGAAGAAAACCGAGAAGGCCTTTTTCCTATCCCCTCCGCTATATCAAATGACGAGGGTTGCTTTGTCCTCAGGGTTGCGGGAGACAGTATGATTGGAGCCGGGATCAACGATGGTGACTATGTTGTTATCAGGCAGCAGAGTAATGCGGAAAATGGAGAAATTGTCGCTGTTTTGCTTGAAGATGAAGCAACGGTCAAACGCTTTTATGTTGACGAAAATGGTTACCGCTTACAGCCTGAAAACAATGCTTTTGATCCCATCCTGACCCGGGAAGTCGAAGTCCTGGGCAAAGTGATTGGCCTATTCCGCCGGATTTGACTATCCTGGATCCCCTCAGCAGCCAGCCTGAATGGCTGCATCAGGGAAGTTGAGATCCCGTATAGGGTTCCAGCTTTTTAGCCAGTTCGGGATCGACTATAACAACTAGTTCCAGGTGATCGGGCTTGTGAACCTCGCTTTGCACATCTCCATATTTTTGAATCTCAGAGTAGAGTTTACCCTCACTGTATGGTAAATAGAGCTTCAGGTTGCGTCGCTGACAATTGATATAATCGGCGATATTTTCTTTTAGGCCCTCTATTCCTTCCCCGGTCAGGGCCGATATAAATGATGCCGATGGAAATTCCCGCTTTAGGAAAGCCTTCTCGGAAGGGTCTTCTACCAAATCGATCTTATTGAAAACCATTATTTCATGCTTGTAATAGTCCGGATCAATATTAGCCAGGTGGTTGCGGACAACTTCTATTTGTTTCAGGTAATCCGGGTGGCTCAGATCCGCCACATGCAGTAAAAGGTCGGCGGAATTCAGTTCTTCCAGAGTAGCCTGGAAAGCGGCAATCAGCTGTTCGGGCAGCTTTTCAATAAAACCCACCGTATCTGTAAACAATACTTCTTGCCCGTTTTTGATTGTCCCCCGCCTTACAGTCGGATCCAGGGTGGCAAACAACTTGTCTTCGGTGTAGAGATCGGCGCCGGTTAGGGCATTTAAGAGGGTTGATTTACCGGCATTGGTGTAACCGACCAGGCTGACAATATTTTGGCGGTTGCGTTTTCTGCGCTGCCGGTGCAGGCTGCGGTGTTTTCTTAGGGAGTTAAGCTCTTTTTTGAGGTCATTGATACGTTTCCTGATTACCCGCCTGTCAACCTCGAGTTGGGTTTCTCCCGGCCCCCTGGTCCCGATTCCTCCGCCCAACCGGGATAACTGGTTGCCGAGCCCGATCAGACGGGGCAAGAGATAATGCATCTGGGCCAGTTCAACCTGAAGTTTTCCCTCCCTTGAAAGGGCCCGCCGGGCGAATATATCAAGGATCAGGTTGGTCCTGTCGATTACCTTGGCCTCGATGACATGATCCAGATTCCTGATCTGGGAAGGAGAAAGTTCATCGTTGAAAATGACCAGGTCTGCCCCTTGCAACTCAACCAGGGCAGCTATTTCTTCGGTTTTTCCTTTGCCGATATAATTAGCACGATCAGGGGCGTCCCTTTTTTGGATCACCCGCTCCATTACCTCTGCCCCGGCTGTTTTAGCCAGCAAAGCAAGTTCTTCCATGGATCGTTCAATATCTTCACCGGGCCGGTCCAAATCAAGGCCGACCAGGATTGCTTTTTCTTCCTCTTCCGGTTTCAGTTGTTTACACCTCGCCTGCGGTTCGGCTGCAGTAATCAAAATATTTATTAAAGCCCTTGTTAGAAAAGACACTTATGAAAAGTGTCTTTACTAATCTTAATATAAGAGGAGATCATTAGAAGAGATCATTAACTGGAAACAGTCTTTTCTTCTGCAACCTTTTCTTCTCCCTCTTCTTCCTGCCTCAGGTTTATGTTCCGTATGGGGATAATGGTTGAAACAGCATGTTTATAAACCAGCTGTTGTTTCCCATCAACTTCCAGAAGAAGTGTGAAGCTGTCAAAACTGCGAACAACCCCCTTAATCTGATAGCCGTTGATCAAGAAGACAGTGCTCAACATATTCTCTTTACGGATTTGGTTTAGAAAAGTATCCTGCAAATTGATTGCGCCTTTCATAGGTCGGGCTCCCTTCTTTTCTATTTCTATCCAGCGGATTTCTCTTCAGTAACTATTCGCCCGCCTCCGGTCCAAATCCTTCACTATAAAACAAATATTTTCGCTCAATTTTTCGAATGAGGATTGATCAGTAATTTTTTTCCATTTTATTGCCCTGTTACGGCGAAACCAGGTCAACTGGCGTTTGGCCAGATTACGGGTTTGTTTTTTTATCTCTTCCACGGTTTCCTCCCACACAGCAGAGCCCTGTAGATAAGCATACAATTGACGGTAGCCGAGAATCTGCATTCCGGGATCGGTATCCCGGTAACCCTGTTCATGCAGCTGACGTATTTCCTCGAGCCAACCTGCTTCAAGCATTTGATCGACTCTTCTTTCAATTCTTTCGTAGAGCTGGTCACGCTCCATGTACAGTCCGAAGATCATTGTTTCGTATGGCGAGCTTTGCCCTGCTGTCTTTTTAACCTGCTCTGATATTGGTTTGCCTTCCAGATCATATACTTCCAGGGCCCTGATAATACGCCGCTGATCGTTAGGATGTATATTTGAAGCAGCTTCGGGATCAGCTCTTTTTAACTTTATATAAAGCTTTTCCAGACCTTCTGCTGCGGCAATTTGCTCATAATAACGGCGCAGGCTGGAGCTGCCCCCTTTCTGACCAAAAGCGTAGCCTTTGATTACGGCATCGACATAGAGGCCGGTTCCACCTGCCAAAAAAGGCAGCTTATTATTTATCCAGAGCTCTTCGATGATTTTGTTGGCTTTTTTTTGATAATCAGCAACGCTGAATTTCTGGTGGGGCTTGACCAGGTCAATGAGGTGGTGGCAGACTGCTTTCTTTTCTTCTTCAGACGGTTTGGCTGTCCCGATCTCCAGAAACCGATACACCTGAGCCGAATCGGCATTGATGATATCGGTCTTTAACTTTTGGGCCACCCTCACTGCCAGGGCAGTTTTACCGACGGCGGTGGGTCCGACAAGGGCCAGGAGGGGAATTTTGTTTTCTTTGTTATCAAGCCCGCCGGTATCATCATGCGGCATCAATCAATCACCTCCTCCAGGGCGGTGAAAGCTTTTGTCTAAATCGCTGCGGTCAAAGCTGATTACCGTAGGCCTGCCGTGGGGACAATAACCGGCCTGGGGAATGCTTTCCCACTCTTTCAACAGCTGCTCCATTTCTGGCCTGGTCAGCGCCTGTTTGGCTTTAATAGATTTATGACAGGCAATGGTTATTAAAATCGATTCCCGTGGATCCTGGTCCGGCTCATTATCTGCATTGATCAGGTTTTCAAGCAGGTCATAGATCTCTGCTTTATTTATATTTTCCCGGAAAGCGAAAGGCACGGCCCTGAGTTGGTATTTCTTTTCCCTAATCGGCTCCAGCATAAAACCCGCCTGCTCCAAAAGTGGCAGTAAAATTGGAAGCCTTTCGCACCATGCCGGGGGTAGTTCTAAGATCATGGGAATGGTTAGCTGGGCTTTATTTTTGTCAGTCAGGCGATGATCCTGGTTCTTGAGGCGGTGATAATTAATTCTCTCATGGGCGGCGTGTTGATCAATCAGCAAAAGCTGGTTACCTTTTTGCGCCACCAGGTAGCTATGCATGAACTGGCCTATTAAGCGCAGTTCTGCAGTGGACTCGGTATTCTCTTCTGCTTCTCTAACAGTTTCTTGAGGCCTAATTTGCCGCGCCGGAATTAGTCCGGGGATCCGGTCCTGATCCGTACGGGTTGGCCTGTAATCCAGGCTGCCCGGGGATTCGAAAAGACGCCCTGGTTTCCACTTTTCCTGATTGCCTGTTCTTTGTTGAGGTCTGTAATCAGAAATAGCTTTAGTATCCGGCCAATCAGGGTGTTTTTGTATGCTTTGCAAAGCTGTCTTAACTGATTTAAATGTAAGCCCCTTTACTATTTCAGGTTTTAAGAAGCGTATTTCAATTTTAGCCGGATGAACGTTAACATCAATGGCATCGGGCGGAACAGTAAGGTTTAAGACGGCCAGGGGATGGCGTTGGCGGGGCAGCAGGCCCTCGTAACCCCGTTCCAGGGCGTTAATGATTACCGGGTCTTTAACCAGGCGCCTGTTAACTACCAGGGTAATCCAACGTCGGGACGATTTAGTCAAATGAGGCGCAGATATAAATCCGCTTATATTATATCCGGCATTAATATCTTTTCGATTAAGTTCGACCATTGCTTCAGCTGTTTCACTGCCGTATAAAGCGCCAATCACATGGAGCAGCACTCCGCCTCCAGAAGAATTTAATAAGATCCTCCCTTCGCTTTTCAGGTTAAAGGCCACACCCGGATAGGTCAGGGCCATTTCCGATACCAGGGTGCTGATCCTGGTTGTTTCAACACTGGCAGCCCGCAGAAATTTAAGCCGACCCGGAGTGTTGTAAAACAGCTTTCTGACTTCCACCCGCGTACCCGGTGCAGATCCAACCTCTTCCTGCTCTATTATTTCACCGCCGTTAATTGTAATCCTGGCCCCGGAAAGGGAATCGCCGGCGCGGGAAGTTAAATTAACCCGGGCTACTGCGGCAATGCTGGGCAAAGCCTCGCCCCGGAAACCGAGGCTGGCCAGGTTATCCAGGTCTTCCAGGAGGGTGATTTTGCTGGTGGCAAACCTTTTGAAAGCCATGGGAAGGTCATTTTTAAAGATACCCCGGCCGTTGTCAGTTATGCTAATCAGGCTTTTGCCCCCGTTTTCAAGAACTATATCTACTTTGGTCGCCCCCGCATCCAGGGCATTTTCCACCAACTCTTTGACCACAGAAGCGGGGTTTTCAATTACTTCACCGGCGGCAATCTGTTCGGCGGTATTTTTATCAAGAACCTTTATGCTCATTATGAACCAGGCTCCTTTCCGGGATTCTCCTGCTCGTATGCAAAAAGCTGTTTTTGCATTTCGTAGAGTTTCTGGATCGCCTCTAACGGTGTAATCCGGTTTAAATCAAGATCTTTAAGCTGTTCGACTACTTCCATTTCCCGGCTGTACTCTGAAACCGGCTCGGAAACCATCGGCAGTAAACTTAACTGTTGGTCTCCTGCTGTTGAGGCCGCGGTTTCCAGTTCGAAGAGGATTTTTTCAGCCCTGATCAGAACTTCCAGGGGTACCCCGGCCAGGCGGGCCACATTAATGCCGTAACTTTTGTCTGCTTTACCGGGCACCAGCTGTCTCAAGAAAATGACTTCTTTGCCTTTTTCTTTGACGGCAATAGTATAATTCTTAACCCCGGGAAGCTCACCCTCCAGGTTGGTAAGTTCGTGGTAATGGGTTGAAAAGAGGGTTTTGGCTTTAATGGTTTGGCATACATATTCCAGCACACTGCGTGCAATACTCATTCCATCGTACGTGCTGGTTCCGCGACCGATTTCATCAAGGATAAGGAGGCTGTTGGGAGTTGCCTCTTTTAAAATAGCGGCTGTTTCCTGCATCTCGACCATGAAAGTGCTTTGCCCGCGGCTAAGATCATCGCTGGCGCCAACCCGGGCAAAAATACGGTCCAGAATGGAGAGTTCCGCTTCCTTTGCCGGGACAAAACTGCCCATCTGGGCCATGATACAGATTAAAGCAGCGCTGCGGATGTAGGTGCTTTTCCCTGCCATGTTGGGACCTGTAATCACCAGGAGATGATGTTTTTTGTCCAGATGGATATCATTGGGTACAAAACTCTCCAGTACTGTTTGTTCAACCACCGGGTGACGGGCCTGTTTAACAGTCATTTTCTTGCTGTTTGAAAAGAGGGGCCGGCAGTAACCATGCCTCTCCGCCGCTTCGGCCAGGCCCTGGATGCTATCCAGCCCGGCCAGATTCTGGGAAGCGGAAAGTAAATGATCTGAAAAACTGCCCACCTTGCTGCGCAGTTTTTCAAAGAGGTTATATTCAAGGTGGCTCAATTTTTCGCGAGCTCCGATTATTTGCTCTTCCATCCACTGGAGTTCTTCGGTTGTGAAGCGTTCCGCATTAACCAAAGTTTGTTTGCGGTGATACTCAGGGGGAACAAGACCGAGATTGGTTTTGGATATTTCGATATAATAACCGAAATTACGATTGTAACCTATCCGGAGGGATTTTATTCCGGTTCGTTCCCGCTCCTTTTTCTCAAAATCAAGGAGCAGGGTGTTGCTTTCCCGGGAGATAATTCGTAAATTATCCACTTCGTCGTTGTAGCCGCTTTTAAAGAGGCCTCCTTCTTTAAGGGATAAGGGTGGATCATCAACCAGGGCATTGCTAATCAAAGAATTTAAGTTTTTAAAATCTGGGATATTTCCAGTCATTGTTTTAACCAGGGGGGCTTCCAGCTCGCCGCCCTTTTTTTTCAAAATTTCAACCTGGTCCAGCGTCATTTTTAGAGAAACCAGGTCCCGGGCAGTGACCCGCTGGTAAGAAAGGCGGCTGCAAAACCTTTCCAGGTCAAAAATATTTTGCAGCAGCTTGCGCAGATCTTTTCTAACCAGTGGTTTATTGATAAATTCTTCAACGGCATCAAGCCTCTTCTCTATCTCTTTCCTTTTGATCAAAGGCAGTTCGACCCAGCGCCTTATAAGGCGCCTGCCCATGGCTGTCATACAGCGGTCGAGAAGAGCCAGTAAACTACCCTGTTTGCCGCCTTCCCGAAGGGACTGAGTTAATTCCAGGTTGCGACTGGTTACATTGTCTATAATCATATTGCGATCGGTAAAATAAAGGTTTAGCTGGCGGAAATGCTTCTTGCCATCAGGCAGCTGCTGTAATAGTTTAAGATAAATCAGGGCGGCCGCTCCGGCAGAAGCTGCCAGTGGATAGTTATCGAGGTTCAGAGAATCCCAGGTTTTTTCATCCCACTGTTCACCGATCACCTTTTTTGCTTCTTCCGGGTCCGGAATATGAGAAAGTTGTTCAATAAGGCGGCCGTTGTTAAGGGTGAACTGCTCGCGGCAAAGTTGTTCGGTTTGCGGTGAGTCGCAAAGCAGCTCTGATGGTTGAAGCCGGTATAGTTCATCGGCTGTATTTTCCCGGGCCCCTTCACCTTTTTGTTCTGTGACCTGGAAGTCACCGGTTGAAACATCTACCGCGGCCAGGCCGTAATAATCGTCTTCCCGGTTAATCAAAGTGACAAGGTAATTGTTGCGGTTTTCCTCGAGCATTTCCGGGTCTGTGATGGTGCCGGGGGTTAGAATCCTGGTTATCTCTCGTCTGACCAGGCCCTTGGCCTGAGACGCATCTTCAACCTGTTCACACAGGACCACTTTATAACCCTTGCCCAGCAGTCTGTTCAGGTAAGTTTCAGCTGAGTGAATCGGTACACCGGCCAGGGGGATTGGGTCTTCACTGCCAGCGTCCCTGGAGGTAAGGGCGATTTCCATTTCCCTGGCCGCCAAACGGGCATCTTCAAAAAAAAGTTCATAAAAATCACCCACCTGGAACATAAGCAGTTTATCGGGATGCTGCTCTTTTATAGCCTTGTACTGTTTCATCATCGGGCTGGTTCTGTTCAACGAGGTTCTCCTTCCATTTCTCCAAACAGGTTCCAGGTTCTCGCTTCTGTTATGCAGATTGGAATTATTGTACCGGTCAGGCTTGCCGGACCGGTAAAATGAACCAGCTTGTTGGTCCGGGTTCGCCCTGTCTGGAGTTCAGGGTTGTTTTTGCTCGGCCCCTCGACCATCACTTCCAGCAAATTGCCGACCAGACGCTCGTTTTCTTCCAGGCTGATCCGCTGCTGAATTTTATTTAAAGCCTGGAGCCTCTGCTCTTTTTCCCGGTAGGTGGTGTTATCGGTTAACTTTTCGGCTTTCGTACCCTGGCGAGGGGAATATATAAAGGCAAAAGCGCTGTCAAACCGGACCTGCTTCAGCAGGTCCAGGGTGGCGCTGAAGTCTTCCTCTGTTTCTCCGGGAAAGCCGACAATAATATCGGAGGTGATAGAAACTCCAGGGATAGCAGCCTTTATTTCACGGACCAATGCCAGGTATTGTTCGCGGGTGTAACGTCGATTCATTTTTTTTAAAATCCGGTCACTTCCGGATTGTGCCGGCAGGTGAAAATGTTCGCATATTTTTTTACCCCGGGCCACTGTTTTAATCAAATCCGGAGATAAATCTTTGGGATGTGAAGTCATAAACCGAATTCGGGACAGACCTTCAATCCGGTCCAGCTCATCAAGCAGGGAAGCAAAAGAAGGTTTGCCTGGTAAATCATGGCCGTAAGAATTTACATTCTGACCTAAAAGGGTGATTTCCCGGTAACCCTGATCTGATAGCGCAGCAGCTTCAGAAATTATAGCTTCAAATCGTCGGCTGCGTTCACGGCCGCGCACGAAAGGCACTACGCAGTAGGCGCAAAAATTGTTACAGCCGTATATGATGGGAAGCCAGGCCTGAAATGTGCTGGTCCGGGCGGCCGGAAGCCCTTCCCGGCCGGTATAATCTTCTTTGATATCAACCACTGTTTCTTTTTCGAGGTGGGCCCGCTCAAGCAATTCCGGCAGTCGCGGCAAAGCGTGAGTGCCAAAAATAAGATCTACCTCGCTAAAACGATTTTTGATGTGCCGGGCCAGGTCTTGCTGCTGGGTCATACAGCCGCCCACGGCTATGATTAAATCATTTTTTCCCTCTTTAAGAACCGTTAATTTCCCCAGCATCGAGGAAACCTTGTCTTCGGGCTTTTTGCGTACAGCGCAGGTGTTTATAATCAACAAATCTGCTTCTTCGGGTCCGGAAGCTGGACGATAGCCCAGGTTTTCAATTAAGGCGGCCATTACTTCAGAATCATGCTCGTTCATCTGGCAGCCAAAAGTATTGATCCAGTATTGTTTGCCTTCTCCGAAACGAAGAGGTTGGTTTAAGGTTTCGGTATGCTGAAACTGCACCGCTCTATTCCTCCCTTGCACCCCATTATATCAAAAAAACACCTGTTTAAAGAGGTGTAAACAAAGCAAAACTTTATATAGAGGCTGAAGGTTTCATGTTTTAAGGCAAACTATGGCCGAAAAAAATATGTTTAAGTTTGTCAATCATCACAGGGTCAGTTGCAGTATCAAGGGTGTTTAAATAGAAATTGGGATAGGAAACCTGTCCCCTTTGTGCTTTGGTTAGATCTCCTTTAGCCATTTTAAAAAAGCTTCCCAAACTTGCTCCAGGTGTTCTGAAAAGCGGTGATCGGCATCCTCGATAACAACCAGCTTTTTGGGTTCTTTAGCCATTTCATAAAGCAGTTCGGCGTCTCTAAGCGGGACCGAGTGATCGGCCGAACCGTGAATTAAGAGAAGATTGCGCGGAGCCAGGCCGGCAGCGGCTGCAGGAGGATCGTGTTTGCGTAGATCGTAAAAGAAACTGCGTTTCAGGAAAATGGTTCCTTCTTCACCTTCCAGGGAAACTAATTGATCAGGTTCGCCTTCAAAGGGGTTACTATCAACAGTTCTTTCTTCGAAAAGGCGATTTAGCCTGGCTACAGCCGCCCAGGTGCATACTGCATATACACCTTTGTCCTGCGCGGCATAACATAAAGCTGTAGTGCCTCCAAAACTTCTTCCGTTTAAAATAACCCTGTCAAAATCTTTGCTTCGGCTCCAAGCGACGATAGAACTGAGATCGCTGATCTGTCCGGAAAGAGAGATATTTTCCCATTGTCCTTCACTTTTTCCGCAGCCCGCAAAGTCGAATAAAAGAGTGCTGAAACCGGAACCGGCCAGTTTTTCTGCCATGGCTATCGCCCGTCCGCTGCCTTCTTTTGAACCGGTGAAGCCGTGGCAGGCAACGATTACCGTTTTTTCTTCCTTGGCATCACTAGTGGTCGCTCTTTTATTTCTGCTATTACAGAGTATGGCTGACAGGGCCAGGCCTTCCCTGTTCTTTATTTCATATTCATACCAGGTATATTCACTCACTGGCTTTTTCCTTACGCTCTTCTTCTTCATCTTTCCAGACCTGGATAGCGAAATCAGGGCAAAGATATTCACAGAGTTTACACCCGGTGCAAGCTTCGTAATCAATCATTTCCGGTGTACCATCTTCGCCGGGTTTTAAATTATTCTTGGGACAGAATTCGAAGCAAATTCCGCAGTCTTTGCATCGCTCGCTGTAAACTTTCAACTTGAATTTTGCTTTGGTCATTAATGATACCCCTTTTAATTTTATACTCTCCGGCTTGTTAGGTCAAATCGGCCGCATTTTAAGAGTTTTTCTTGTTATTTAGCTTGGATGCTTTTTTAATCCTATTCCAGTAGTTGTTTAAAAATGAAAAATCCATTTTCCAACCCCGGTGGCGGTAATAGTAAATAAAAATCGTAATCAGCACTGCCGGGATCAGCAGCAGCCAGGGTGAAAAATCAACCATGGTTTTTAGGGTCCTGATCACAAAACTCATTGTTCCGGTTAAAATAAGGCTGGCCCCGATGGTCAATAAACTAAACAATGCCCCTCCGAGGAAAGTGTAAATGATAAACAGTAAAAAATTCATATGCATAGCCCCGGCGGGAAAAGAAATGAAGGTTCGGCTGACCCCCCACAATTGTCCCATAAATATTGAAAAATTGCCGTATTTATCCCATAAACTCAAAATTTTTGATTGGCCCAAAAAGGCTTTGGGCTTTGATCTGCGCTTTTTAAAAAAATGGCTGGTTATATCGAACTTTGCATTTACGGCATTTCCGAGCATACTGCCAAGCAGGCCGACTGTATAACTAAAAATGCTGCCCAGGGTGATGCCAAAGGTAGAATAGATAAATATGGACCAAAAGGAACAGGTGCCTCTTAAAATCATGGTTCCAGCAGTTAAAAAAACAATCGATGAAGCAAAAGGCACCCCGGCACTTTCGGCAAACATGGCTGCTCCAATACCCAGGGAACCGTACCTGGAAATCATACTTTCTATGGAATCATATAGAGGTTCTAAAAATTCTAAGATTTCCATGTTATTATTCCGCCCGACCGCTTATTAAACTGTAAATTCCCCATATACCAGCTTCCGGTTCAAGAGCGGCGGCGGTGATTTTAAGGGAAGTGATTTCTGTAGCAGGTTTGATGGCCCTTTCCCTGATAATACGGGCTATTTTTGTCATAAAGTCAGTCCTGTTCGCTGCAACTCCGCCGCCAATTACCAGGCAGGAAGGATTAAGTAAAGTAACTAAATTTGACAATCCCAACCCAATATTGGCTGCTGCATGATCAATAATTGATTGAGCTACGGTATTTCCCCGGTCTGCTTCTTCAAAAACCCAGGCCGTAGTAATATGACCGTTATCTATTTCAGTTTCATCCCACAATTCCCTGGCGCTTCTGGCCAGGGCGCTTCCGGAAGCCCAGGTTTCGAGACAGTCAGATCCACCGCATTTGCAGGGCCTGCCTTTTCCGAACGCCTTGGTGTGTCCAATTTCCCCGGCGAATCCGTCAGTCCCACGGTATAAGCGCCCGTTCAGATACAGACCACTTCCGATGCCGGTGCTCAGTGTAATGTAAATAGCATTAGTATGGCCCCGGGCGGCGCCGAAATGAACTTCTCCGAGCACTGCCGCATTAGTGTCATTTTCAATCAAAACGGGACAATCAATTTTTTCCTTCAACATCCGGGCCAGAGGTACCGGCTCATGCCATTCCAAATTTGGTGACTGGTAAACCAGGCCGGAATGGCAATCTAAAAACCCGGCAGTGCAAACCCCCAGTCCGGCCGGGCTGCCGGCGTCCGCTGCTACATTTTCAGCTGAAGCCTCATTTATGGTCTTGATGATTGTAGCGACAACAGCTTCCGGATCTGAAGGGCGGGGGGTTTCGCTTTTTCTTCTGAACAAAATATCTCCATTGCCGTCAATCAAAAGCATTAATATTTTTGTCCCGCCGATATCAACCGCCCAGTAAAGACCAGAGTTCATTTTTTCCCCCACTTTTAATTATTTCTGCACCGCCGAAAGGTGAAAACCGGTGCGTTTCATACCTGTTTGATTCATGATCAAGGTTTACTTGTCTTGATCTATTATAATATACCCAGCGTTTTTTTTCAGCTGCAGCGAAAAATCTTATAGCCATGCTGCTGTTATTCCCTGATTTGTCCGGACCCGAAAATGAAATATTTTAGCGTAGTCAGGGATTCCAGTCCCATCGGGCCCCTGACGTGCAGCTTTTGGGTGCTGATCCCCATTTCTGCTCCCAGCCCGAAAGCGGAACCATCTGTAAAACGAGTTGATGCATTGACATATACAGCAGCTGCATCTACCCGGGCCAGGAATTTTCGAGAGCGGCTATAACTGTCGGTAATAATGGCTTCCGAATGGCCCGTACCGAAAGAGTTAATATGTTCGACAGCTTGATCCAGATCCTCCACAACCTTAACAGCCAGGATCAGATCAAGGTATTCAGTGCTCCAGTCTTCCTCAGATGCCGCTTTAACCTCAGGGGAAAATGTTTTTGTCACCGGGCAGCCTCTTATTTCAACGCCCAATTTCATTAATTCCGGTAAAATCTTGGGCAAAAAACTGGAGGCGATATCTTTATGAACCAGTAATGTTTCAAGGGCATTGCATACTCCGGGCCGCTGCACTTTAGCATTGATAGTTATAGCTACTGCTTGATTCAAATCGGCCTTAGAATCAATATAAACATGGCAGTTGCCTGCACCGGTCTGGATAACCGGAACCGATGAGTTATTTATAACGGTGTTTATCAGGGAGGGTCCACCGCGGGGTATAAGCAAATCTAAATATTGATTGGCCTTCATTAAATCCATGGCGGCAGCACGGCCTGTATCTTCGATCAGGGCTGCGGAGCCCTCCGGAAGATCAAGTTTTAAAAGGCTTTCCCGAGCTAAATTTACCAGAGCCCGGTTTGAATTTAGAGCCTCGGAACTGCCGCGCAGGATTACAGCATTCCCTGTCTTCAGGGTTAGTCCGGCTGCATCGATGGTTACGTTGGGGCGGGCTTCATAGATGATGGCGACCACCCCGATTGGAACACGGACCTGTCCAATTTCCAAGCCGTTGGGGCGCTTCCACATCCTGGTGACTTCTCCTACCGGGTCCCTGAGGGCAGCGATATCTTTTAGGCCTGCGGCCATATCAACAATCCGTTCTTCGTTTAAAAGGAGCCGATCATAAAAGGCATCGGAGTAGTGTTCTTCTTTTTGCAGACGATCTAAATCTTTTTTATTGGCTTCGATAATATCTTTCTTGTTATTTTCAAGAGCTTGAGCAATTTTTTCAAGGGCCCTGTTCTTGACCGCAGTCGGACAACCGGACAGCTTTTTTGCTGCCTGGCGAGCCAACATACACTTATCCAGCACTTCTGGGTTCATAATTATATCAGCCCCCGTATTTATCTTAGGGTAACCCGCTTTAATAAATAACCAGGTTATCCCTGTGGATTACTTCTTCGGCAACCGGCCTCTCCATAATATTAGCAATATCCGGGCTGCTTCTTTTTTGGATCCAATTCAGCTCTTCAGAGGAAAAATTTGTTAATCCCCTGGCCATTTCATTGCCCGCCGGGTCTTTAACTGTAATCAGGTCACCTTCAACAAACGAGCCTTCCACACCGATAACCCCCACTGGCAGTAAACTTTTACCTTCAAAGCAAATGGCGTTGCAGGCCCCTTTGTCAATCGTCACACTGCCCTGCGGGACCTGTCCATAAGCAATCCACCTTTTACGCCTGCTGAGAAAATGTTCCTGGGGCTGAAAATAAGTGCCAATATGCTCTCCCTTAACCAGTCTGGTAACTACCCCGGGATCATAACCATTGGCAATGTACATCCCAACGCCGGAATTGGATGCTACTTCAGCAGCCTGAAGTTTGGTGACCATTCCTCCTGTTGCCAGATCGTCATGTGATTTTTCTGCTCCGGCTTTAATACTATCGTCTATTTTTTCCACGTACGGAATCAGCTCGGCATCCTGGTATTTCCTCGGGTTCTTATTGTACAACCCCTCGATATCGGTCAGAATAACCAGGAGGTGAGCATCGCTTAAACCGGCTACCAGTGCTGACAGGCGGTCATTATCGCCAAATTTCAGCTCTTCCACCGAAACTGAATCATTTTCGTTGATAATGGGCACAACACCGAGCTTGAGAAGGGTTAAAACCGTATTGCAGGCATTGATGTAACGCCGTCTGCTTACCAGGTCAGTGCGGGTTAAAAGGATCTGCCCTACGATCAGGCCGTATTCGGCAAACAGTTTTTCATAAATTTGGACCAGAAGGCCCTGGCCTACAGCAGCTATAGCCTGTTTTTCAGGAATGGAAATTGGATTCCTGGTAATGTTAAGTCTGCCCCGTCCGGCCCCAATAGAACCTGATGAAACCAGGATCACTTCGTGGCCCTGGTTTCGTAGATCGGCCAGGACCCTGGTAAGTTTCTCCATATAGCCCAGGTTCAATTTTCCGGTGCTGTGGGTCAGTAAGCGGGTTCCTACTTTAACTACGATGCGGCGGGAAACGGGAGAAGAAACACTATTTCTTTCAACCACGGCGTAATTTCTCCGCTTGATTTGTGGCCGCAATTACTGATTTAAGCAGGCAGCTTCGAAAACCGGATTCCTCCAACACATGCATAGCTGCCGTGGTCGTTCCTGCCGGTGAAGTTACAGAGTTTCTCAGCTCGGCCGGGTGCTGCTTGTTGTTTTCCTGGAGCATGCGGGCTGAGCCAATAACATTCTGAACCACCATCTCAGATGCCACATCGCGGCGGAACCCAACCGCTACCCCGGCATCAATCATTGTTTCAATGAACAGGAATACGTATGCCGGACCGGTCCCGCTCAAGCCGGTTGCCGCATCCATCAGGTATTCCGGAATGCGTATAGTTAAACCCATCGATTTGAGGAGTTTTTCAATATGCTCGCGTTCTTCCGGCGTTACATTGTCACCGGCGCTGATCGCGATTGACCCTTCGCCCAATAAGCAGGGGGTATTGGGCATCAGGCGAATTACCTTGCTGGACGGAGGTAAACAACTTTCTATAAAACTAATGGTTATACCGGCTGCAATAGAAGCAAAGATCTGGCCTTTATGCACCAAATCTTTTATTGAATAAAGTAGGCTTTCAATATCCTGTGGTTTCACGGCGATAAATACCTGCCGGCATTGCGTAATCAGCTCTTCCAGGTTATCTGCGCCGACAGCATTCAATTCAAGGGCCAGCTCCTCAACACGATCGCGGTTAAGGTCATAAAGGTATACTAAAGCCGGATCGATACCTACTCTTTTTACGATCCCTTTTGCCAGGGCCGAACCCATCGCTCCACAGCCAATTAAACCAATTTTTTCACTGTTCATTTTAATCTTTCCTCTCTTTTAAAACTTAACACTTATTCTAACCAAATGGCATAATTAATGCAATAGCTAGGGGATGAAGATATGTGGCTATATTCCGGGCCATACTTTTTGGATAGGGCTTAAAAGCAAAGGTGAATAAGCTTTTAGGATAAGAAGTAAGACAGCGCAGGTTGAAACTGTAATAAGGGCCATTCATAATAAACCAGGTCCCAACAGGCCTTCCAGCTCACCGTCGGATTTCTTCACTGATCCCTCTACAGCCGGGCTTCCGCCACCACCTCTGGATGGCTTTCCCCCCAACCTCCGGACAGCTACTTTTCTCCGTGCTGTGATTTCCGGTAAATCCCGGCTCTTAAGCCTTTCTTTTACCGGCTCCTGCAGCGATTCGGCCTTGTGGATAACCTTCCGTGAATTCGGGTTAACCCTTCCTTCACTTCCGGCCTTCCCTCTCGACCGAACCCGGTTCGCGTTCCAGTCTCTCGGAACCTGGTACTGGTATTATTGATCGGTACTGCTAATTTGTCAATAGCTTTTTAAAAATTTTTATTTGTTAATTTAATCACGCAAATACTTTTTTGATCGCTTCCAGGGCCCAGTCCAACTCCTTCTTAGTGGAAATTAATGGTGGAGTAAACCTGATTACGTTAACATGGGTTTCCTTGGAAAGGATCCCTAACTCCATCAGTTTTTTACAGTACGACCGCGCTTTGACTTTGAGCTCCATCCCTACCAAAAGCCCTCTACCTCTAACTTCAACCAGGTGCGGGCTGTTTATTTTTCTTAGCTCTTCCACGAAATACTTTCCATTCTCCTCAGATTTGCGAACCAGTTGTTCTTCTTCCAGAACATCTAAAGCGGTCATGGCCACGGCGGCGCCCAGCGGATTGCCTCCGAAAGTGGACCCGTGTGAACCGGGATCGAAAACATCCATGATATAGTTGTCAGCGGTGACGGCTGAAACCGGCAACACTCCACCTCCTAAGGCTTTGCCCAGGATATACACATCGGGTGTAACATCCTCCCAGTCACAGGCAAAAAGCCTGCCGGTGCGGCCCAGGCCGGTTTGAATCTCATCGGCCATAAACAAAACATTGTTTTCCCGGCACAGCCGGTAGGCCTCCCGAAGGTAGCCTTCCGGAGGGATGATAATCCCCCCCTCGCCTTGAATCGGTTCGATGAGCAGGCCGGCCGTATTAGGGGTTATTGCTTTTTTCAGGGCCTCGATATCGCCATATTCAATTAATTTAAATCCTGGGGTAAAGGGCCCGAAATCGCTGCGGCAGGTTTCATCTGTGCTGAAAGAAATGATGGTTGTAGTCCGGCCGTGAAAGTTATTGGTACAGGTTATGATTTCTGCTTTATTTTCTGGAATATTTTTCTTGCGATAGGCCCACCTGCGGACGGCCTTGATCGCAGTTTCCACCGCTTCAGCTCCTGTATTCATGGGCAAGACTTTTTCTTTACCCGTTAGCAGCGCTAATTTTTTACAAAAAGGGCCCAGCTTATCGTTATTAAAAGCCCTGGAAGTGACCGTAATCAGGTCCGCCTGTTCTTTTAATGTTTTGATAATTTTAGGATGCCGATGGCCAAAATTCATAGCCGAATAGGCGCTGAGCATATCCATGTAGCGGTTGCCCTCCGGATCTTCAACCCATACTCCTTCCGCCCGTGATAAGACAACCGGCAGCGGCAGATAATTACGGGCCCCATACTGTTCAGTGATACTTAGTATTTCCTTTGTACTGGTAATTGAAATCACCCCGTTTATATAAGTTGTATTGGTTATAAGTTTAGACTTCTGGATAAAAGCTGCCAGGCACTATCGGGGTCGCTCATGCTGAGAACCCCTACTGCAGCCATTATATAGTAATTGTCTATTAAATGCATCACATCACCGCGGGGCAGCAACTCAAGGCCGGTTTTACCTTTCAGGGCCTTCGCCATTTTTTCTTTCCCTCCCGGCAATTGGGACAGGGCGCCCCCGGTTCCGATTGCCGTTTTTATGCAGGTGAGATCTTTACCTTCAACCATTGTCTGACGGCCTGTAGGACCATATATATAGCGCCAGGATCCAGCATGCCTGATCAGGGCTGTTTTTAAAGCCTGTTCGGTCAGAATCCCGATCAGTTCGATCTGCCGGCTGCTGCCGGGGATCGGTTCAATACCGGCCTGAAGATTGCTCTCAAATCCTGGGTTGTTGCTATTTTCCATGCACAGTTCAATCAAACGGGGAGCATTCCGATATACCCCCAGATCTCCTTCGACAGTTCTTTTAGCTTTAGGTTCGGGGTGAAGCAGCAGGTGTTGAATATCATCGGAACCATCTGTTACAGAATGCACATCTGTCGTAGCCCCTCCAACATCAAAAACCAGCAAATCCCCCCTATGCTTATAAAACAGAAGAGAGGCTTCCATGACTGCCCCCGGGGTGGGGATTATTTCTTCTTCCACCATAGAGCGTATTTTTTCCATTCCCTTGGCTTCAACAATATGCCTGTTAAAAACACGATGTATCTCTCTTCGCACCGGCTCTACGTTTAATTGATCTATTTTAGGATATACGTTTTCGCTATTGATCAGGGAAAGCTCTTTATCTCTGAATATGCTATGGGCCTTTTTAAACGCAGCCTGGTTGCCGCAGTAAATGACCGGAAGGGTTTTTCCCTGCTCTCTTAACCAGCTGCTGAGTAGAGATGCATTTTTTAAGATGGTCTCTTTTTCTCCGTGATCTACTCCTCCGGCCAGGAGGATGATACTGGGATTAACTGCAGTCAGGCCCTCCAGATTCTCTTCAGTGAGCTCGCCGGCTGTAACCATGCTAACAACTGCGCCCGCTCCCAGGGCTGCTTCTTTGGCGGCCTTCGCGGTCATATCGTAAACCAGGCCATGGACGGACATTCTTAAACCGCCCGCTGCCGAACTGGAGGCTAAAAAACGATCCCAGGCTATTTTTTCACCTAGCTTTTCTTCCAGGTTGACCAGGGCCTTGGAAAGCCCAATAGTAACATCTTCAGACTCTACTGAAGTTTGAGCCTGCCCCTGGCCCAGGAAGGCGGGCCGCCCGGTACCCAGGCCATCAAAGGCACTAATCATAGTAATGGTGCTTCCGATATCTGCAACTAGTAGATCAATTTTCACGATTCTTTTCCACCGAATCCTTTTTTTTGATCAGGAAACTGGCAACATCAATCCCCTTGGTTCCTCGACCAAAACCCCGATCGAGACCTTCTTCCTGGGCGATTTCATTGGTTACCTGGGTTCCTCCGGCAACTAAGATTAACTCGTCGCGCAGCCCTTTTTCCCGGCAAACCTGGTTTAGTTTGCGCATACTCTGACGGTGAGCATCATTGTGGGTGATAATAGTGCTGATCAAAATAGCGTCGGCATCAAGTTCGACTGCAGCATCAGCCATCTTTTCGATCGGCACCGATGTTCCCAGGTAGTGGCAGTCTATGCCAAATCCCTCCAGCCCACCGTGCTTAATGTCAAGAATCTCTCTCATGCCAACTGAATGTTCGTCTTCGCCGACGGTGCCGGCCACTATAGTGAGAGGCCTGTTCTGGACCGCCAGGCGGATTTCCTCTTCTGAAAGGACAGCTTCTTTATGAGGTATGGTTATATTCTTCGGGTCAAGGCTGAAACCGACCCTGCCTTTGATTTCTACCAGGGTGCCTTCCGCGGGGTGCATTTTTTGCAGGTTAATCACTTCGACATCTTCCAGGTTCATACGCCCGGCAATATCCATGGCGCCATATTCTGCCATGTCTTCAGATACTGGCAGTAACATGGTCATGGTTACAATTCCGTCGCCGGCCCACTCTGCTTCAGGCTTAAAGGTATTCTCCCGGTATTGCCTGCTTTTCTCAAGTCTTTTTTCAACATTGTCTTCAGGGTCTAATTCGTCAATGTATATAATTTTTTCGGGTCGGCAGAGGGAGCAACCATCGATGGGGGCGCATGGTGAAGAATGATCCCCAAAATCAATTGGCGGGTTGTTGTATCCAAAGTGGTGGCAGACGGGGGCATAATAATCCTCTTCGCGGGGCACTATAGAATCGGATGCCACCCCGCCCGCGGGATCACGTTTAATGCCGTCCCCGTTTCGTTCCGGGTAAAAGCCGGAATCGACAAAAAAGCCCTGGTCAACAGCGGCAAAATAACCTCCAACTTCCAGGATTTCCTCCAGGAAGAGCACGGCCCGTTCTTTTAATTCCCGGGATTTATGGCCCAGTTCTCCTTCCAGGTTTAATTTAACCATGTCCGTAATCCCATCCAGGCCGATCAGGGCCTGCCTGGCCGTATTGACGGCATGAACAGAATTGTAATGCCAGGGCACGTTACGTCCTTCATCGGGAGTAATTGTGCTCTGGATATCGGCGCTGGTCAGTCTCGATAAGAGCAGGTTGAGGGTGTGGGTAACGGTTACTTCCCTGGTGCATGATTCCATATACTTGGTGTTCATCTGGGCCCGCATTTTAAAATCTTTAAAAAGCTGGCGCAGGGCCACCGCGTAAGGCAGGTCTATGCGCAGGGCCGGGGCCGGCGGTGCGGTTGGCGGAACCGTAGAAAGAGCGATGTTTTCCCGGGGCATGCCGACAAGTTCCGAATAGCGGCAGTTTATGGCATGCTGCACTAATAGTTCCGGCATCACCTTCCAGGCTTCCCTGGCCGTAGCATTGGCGTTATGGGCCCCGTCTATCTGCAGGATATTGGCAGAAAGCATTAATTTTTTGGCTACAGCCGCATCGACAAAAGAGCGGTACATGTTTACATTCCGGTAAAGGACATTGTACTGAGGGTCCTGGTGGGCGCCATTAACCCCTTCTTCAGCAAAAAGAACGGCTATTTCCGGGCCGGCCACCCCGCTTATGTAGGAATGAAAGTTAAGCTGTCTACCTACTTCATCTTCAATCAGGTCCAGGGCTTTGCGGGTGGCCCGGATCTGCTTTCTTGAAATGGGCACCCCGCCTACTCCTTCAGGAGTGCCTTCGATTAAACCGTCGAAGTGGCTTTGCCCCGCGGTCCGAATAACCATGAGATGGTCGGCCCCGTGCCAGGCCACCATCCTCATCCGGCGGAGATCATCTTCAAAACGCCCGGAAGCAATTTCCGAGGTGACCACACAACCAGGGTGCGGATCTATGCCGCCAAATGATTTGGCCGCAGGCAGGGGAATACTTTTTTTGAGGGGTTCAGCAGCCTGCCGGTATTCAAAGGGCCCAATTTTAGCATCATCATCCTTTATCGAGCGGCGCCAGGTCCAGCCTTTGCGTCTTGGTCTGTACCGGTCCAGGTCTTTTAAAATCTCTTCAGGGGAAAGTTTTTGTTCCGGTGTTAGTTTCAAGATGGCCCCTCCTTTTCAAACAAGGCTGCAGCCTGATCCCATTCCCGGCCCTCGGCCAAAATTAAGCCGGCTTCCCGGTATGGCAGGTTGCGTTTTTGGGCAAAGCGCAGCACTACGTGCCCTGCTCCTTTGCCCAGCAGGCCATATTTACCGCAATTCAGGACGATTTGCTTGGCCTCCAGGCTGGAAAAGCCCATCCTCAGCAGGACGGAACGTTCAATAGATGGTGAAGTATGGCCCCGGGCCAGCTCGAAAAGGGGGTTAACCACTTGGTCGGTTAGTCCCCAAAATTTATGATCCAGCTGCTCATCGGTTAAATTTTTCACCGTGGAACGGCGCTGCCTGTAATCATCCTCGCGCTTCATATTATCCTCCTGCCTTCCCGTAATGTTTTTCAACCCATCCGGTTGAAGTCTTCAGTTCGGCGGCCAGATAATCCAGTTCTACCGGACTCAAGGCTCCACCGCCCTTTTCCTGGGCCACCTTCTTTAGGTACGATTTTTTTAAGTTGTCCAGGTCTACCCTTTTAACCGCTATCTGGGCCGGGGATTCAGGGATGATAATATTCTGACCGGGGATGCTCTCTTCAGGCTTGCCCCTTTTTACCGCTATGCCCAGTTTGCGGGCAAAAGTAAGCTGGGGGCTGGGGTGCTTTCCGGCTCCCGTGTATTCTGTTTCCTGTACAACAATGACATCGTCGCGGTCCATTTCCCTGGCTAAGGCAAAAGCTCCGGCCAGGGAAGTATTGCCTGCCGGGCCTCTTTCAAGCCCTTCCAACTGGGCCAGGAGTTCGGTCATGTAAAAAACTTCACCCTGGGTCACCGTATAATAGCGATCCAGGTACCTCAAGGAACGGGCCGCATTTCGCGGCACATCAGCCCGGTCCGGCCAAGTGGCAAAGGGAACCCCAAAACCGGTGTGGCCGGTAGTAAATGATTTCCGGTTGAAATCGTGATCGCTGGCCATGTGCAGGCCGCTTAAGTCGACACTGATGCCGATCACATCTGTATCTTTACAACCCGCTTTTTGAAGGCCTCTGGCTGTGCCGGTCACATTTCCGCCCCCGGCATGGGTGATAAGGACAGCGGCAGGATCTTTGCCCACCGTCCGGCGAACCTGTTCGGCCAGTTCATAGCCGAGAGTTTCAATGCCGGCAATACCGAAAGGGGTATATAATGAGGCATTGAAATACTGCGTCTCTTCCAGCAAAATCAGGAACTTGTAAAACAGCTCCGGCCCCACGGAAAGCTGGACCACTTCAGCGCCGTAGGCTTCGCAGGCCCGGCCTTTTTCCATAATTTCCGGTTGGCTTAAATCCTGGCTGTCGAAAAGTTCCTGGACCACGATGCAGTTCAAACCGCGCATGGCGGACTGGGAGGCCACTGCGGCGCCGTAATTGCCGCTGGTGGCCGATATTACGCCCCTGTAGCCTTGCTTTTGGGCCTGGTAACATGATAGCGAAGCCCGCCGCGCCTTGAAACTGCCGCTGGGATTGCAGGCTTCATCCTTGATAAAAATGCGCGCTCCTTTTCCCGGTTCCGCATGGAGGCGTACCAGCTTGGTCAGGTTATGCATTTCAAAGAGCGGGGTTTTGCCCACATTGGTTTCCTCCTGGATTTTACGCACTTCTTCCAGTGAATAACCGGCCTTGTTCATCATTGCATCGTAATCAAAGGCAATCCCCTCCAGCTCGAACTGATCATAGTCGATACCTACAGCCTGCTTCATAATCCGGTTTTTCCTGGACATTACTCCCTGGTAGCTAAAATCAGGGTTGTTATTCACTGCTTGTCGGCCTCCCCACTTAACAGGCTTCTTGTTTCAAAGCCTATATTTAATAGTTCCGGCTGGGGCCGGCCGTAATCGATCTCGTAGGCCGGATTGATCCCGATCAGCTTCCCCTCCACTTTTCTGCCTGTTGCAGTCCGGATTGCTACCTGATCGCCAACCGCGGCCGATTGATCGATCAGGAAACCCTTAACCTTCATAGTCAGGGGGACTTTGGCAGTTTCCGGGGGCAGGCCGGGGGCTCTTTCCTCCGGTTTGAGAACCACTTTGAAGACCTGGACCCAGTCACCTGTCTGCGCTTTTTCCATAGTTGATTCTCCTTTCAGGGCAGATTGATCTTAACTGCCCGCTTTTGAATTACAGTTAAATTAAAACCTTTTTAATTCGGCTATACCCTGCTCCAGCAGGAAGGGAAAGGCAGGTCCAGCAGTGTTTTCAAGCCCGGACCGGCAGCAGTCACCACCGGGATCATATTAACCGCCATGGCCATCGTTCCCAGGCCGCCCGGGATTTCAGGCTTTATGGACAGGTTTATCGGCGGGGTGCCCTCAATTCTGATATAATCACCGGTTTCCACGTTTTCTGCTTCAGGGCATACCTGCTGGGGGTGTTTAAGGGTGATTACTGCTTCGCCGTTTATATAACCGTAGGCGCGGTGATTGCAGCCGGCAACCATGCCCGGCTCTACTTTGACATATGGAGTCTCCCGGTAAGTAGATGAGATAATCGGCTCTTTTTCTTCGGTAATTTGATCAAGATCCCAGTTTAAAGCCCTGGCAATCAGGCAGATCGATTGTTTGAAACCTATATGCCCGACAATAGTGTTATTCTCAATCCCCTTTTTAAATTGCTCCGGACTAATCCCTACACCCTGGGTAGCCATTACAGTGCTTCCGAATGGAGATAGATCGTTAATTCTTTCGGCCTCGATCTTGGTGACCTGACAGCAGGCACCGGTAAGGCAGATGGCCAGGGCATCCAGGACAAAACCGGGATTAATGCCCGTTCCAATAACTGTAACACCAAATTTTTTAGCTTCTTCGTTTAGCTCGTCAGCCAGCATCTGATCGGCCGCCCAGGGCTCGGCCATCTCCTCAGCTATGGTAATGACGTTACATCCCGCCCGGACCGCCTGCATTAATTCGTGATGTATTTCTTTGAAGAATGAGCCGGTGGAATGGAGAACCAGCCCTGCATCGGCATTTTCAAGCACTGCCTGCGCATCTCCGGAAATAATAGTTCCGGTTGGTTCCATGCCCAGGATAGTGCCCAAATCTTTGCCCAGCTTAAAGGGATTTTGGCCGATTGCCCCTTTTACAACGGGGCCACTGCGCTCCAGGAGAACTTTGTAAATACCTGAACCCATAGCTCCCAGTCCCCATAGTATAATATTAGTAGTATGCAAATGAATCCCTCCTTAAAGTTATTTCTATTACTAGCCCCTTAATAAGCTAATAAGTTGTTCCGATAAATATTTCTATCGAACAGACTACCGGTTTCAACTATAATTGCCTTGAGCAAAAAAAAAAGCCGGTTTCGACTTTTAAAAGTAGATCTAAAAGGTTCAGGTAAAATTTTCCAGTCATGGCCGGTCATAGGCCTTCTCCTTTTAAATGATCAATCTAGCGAGATGCCGCTTTTAAAGCGGCATCTCGTCAAGCTCGATGGCAGGGGAGACAGGACTTGAACCCGCAGCCTGCGGTTTTGGAGACCGCTGCTCTGCCAGTTGAGCTACTCCCCTTCACAGCTCATATTTTAGCTTATTTAGATCTTAATGTCAACGCGCCGCCGCATTTTAAAGCAGTTGTATTTTAGCCCATTTCATGGGCCGTCCGGGCAATGATCTCATTTTGAAGCTGTTCGCTTAAGTTATTGAAATAGTCGCTGTATCCGGCCACCCTTACGATCAGGCTGCGGTATTGTTCCGGATTATTTTGAGCCTCGCGCAGGGTCTCGGCATCGATTACATTAAACTGGATATGGTGGCCGTCCAGTATGAAATATGACCGGATCAGCTGGGCCAGGCTATCCAACCCCTTGTTTCCCTCCAGGATCCGGGGGGTAAATTTCATGTTCAGCAGGGTGCCGCCGGTAAGCAGGTGATCCATCTTCGAGGCTGATTTAATTACCGCCGTGGGCCCGTTTAAATCAACGCCCTGGACCGGTGAAATACCTTCCGATAAGGGCATTCCGGCCAGGCGCCCATCAGGTGTCGCTCCAATGACCGACCCAAAATAGACGTGGCAGGTGGTGGGCAGCATATTGATGCGATATGTTCCCCCGCGGGCCGTCCTGCGCCCGTCCACGGTGCGGTAAAAACGTTTAAAAACATCCTGCATGACAGAGTCGGCATAGTCATTATCGTTTCCATAATGCGGGGTTTTATGGATCAAAAATTGCCGGGCCTGTTCCTGCCCCTGGTAGTTGTCTTTTAAGGTATCGAGCAGTTCATCCCAGGTAAAATTCTTTTCATCATAGATATGCTTTTTAAGCGCTGAAAGGCTGTCGGTAATGGTACCGATGCCCACACCCTGTATATAATTGGTGTTATAGCGAGCCCCGCCGGCATTATAGTCCTTGCCCTTATCGATGCAATCATCAATAATCAGGGATAAAAATGGGGCCGGCATTTGTTCAACATATAATTTTTCAATGACCTGGTTGCCGGCAATTTTGATGTCAATAAAATGGCGGAGCTGTTTTTCAAAGGCTTCGAGCAGCTGCTCGAAATTTTCAAGCCGCTCCGGGCTGCCGGTATCCAGGCCCAGTTGTTTGCCGTCCGCCGGATTTTTACCGCCGTTAAGGGTTATTTCGAGAACCTTTACCAGGTTGAAATACCCGGTCAGGATATAACTCTCTTTGCCAAAAGCGCCGGTTTCCACGCAGCCGCTGGTTCCTCCGCAACGGGCGTCAACCAGGGATTTGCCCTGGCCCAGCAGTTCGCCGATGACTGCTTCAACATTAAAAACTGAAGGTTGGCCCCACCCTTTCCTGATAACCTCTCCTGCTTTTTTAAGGAAAAGGTCGGGACTTTTTTTACTGACCTGGACGTTGGTGCTCGGCTGCAGCAGCCTCATCTCATCGATTACTTCCAGCAGCAAATAGGTAACATCATTTACACCGTCACTGCCATCTGGTTTAACTCCACCCAGGTTGATGTTGGCAAAATCGGTATATGTACCGCTCTCCTTTAAAGTAATTCCCACCTTGGGTGGAGCAGGCTGGTTGTTAAATTTGATCCAGAAGCATTCCAGCAACTCTTTCGCTCCAGCCCTGGTCAGCGTTCCTTCTTCCAGGCCCCTGTAGTAGAAGGGGGCCAGATGTTGATCAAGTCTTCCCGGGCAGAAGGCGTCCCAGGTATTAAGTTCGGTCACCACTCCCAGGTGCACGAACCAGTAATACTGGAGTGCTTCCCAGAGATTACGGGGCGGCAGGGCCGGCACACGCTGACAGACAGAAGCAATTTGCTGCAGCTCTTCCTTGCGCCGGGGGTTGGTTTCTTCTTCCGCCATCTCCCGGGCTTTTTGGGCATGCCTGCCGGCAAAAGTGATCAGGGCATCGGCACAGAGAGACATGGCTTCCAGCTGCTCGTTCTTGGAAACAGCTTCAGGGTCATTGGCAAAATCAAGAGAGCCCAGGGCAGCGGCAATTTCTTCTTTTAGATCGAGCATCCCTTTCCGGTAAATCTTATCTCCGGCCACGGTATGACCGGGTGCGCGCTGTTCCATAAATTCGGTAAATAGTCCGGCTTTGTAACAGTCAAGCCATTCAGGGCTCATCCTGTTAAATATTTTATCCCGCATGGAACGGCCCTGCCAGTAAGGAATCAGAGTTTCTTCCTGAATCCGCTTCACCTCTTCACTTACCTTAAAAGAAATGGTTTTACGGTTGTTGATCACTTCCAGATCCTCGACGGTATGGCAGCACAATTCGGGGTAAGTGGGCGTGGCCTGGGGTCCGGTTCCGCGTTCTCCGACTATCAGCTCCTCTTCATTGATGCAGATGGTCTTGTTCTCCAGCAGGTGCTGAAATGTAAGCGCCCTGAGTATTGGTGCGGATACTTTACCGGCATAATGCTGATAAGCCTCAGTGACCAGCAAAGCTCTTTCAGCGGTGATTGACGGGTTTGTATCTTCGCTTTGCTGCCTTAATTTTTTTATCCTTTCATTCATCCCTCTTCTGTTGTTATTCATATCAATCATCCTCACTGCTTATTCTTATTCCCCGGTTCTCAAAGCGGGCTTTGATCCTGTCCATTTGTTCTGCCGTGGGAACCTTTATTGTTCCGGGCCGGTATTCAAGATCAAGCCTGGCATACTTGGCAGTGCCGTAATTGTGATAAGGTATTAGTTCCAACTCATTAAGGCCGCATTCAATAAGCAAATCGGCTATGGAATTAATATTTGCGATGGAATCGGTGATTAAAGGAACTACCGGCATCCGAATTTGAATCAAAGCCCCTTTTTCCACCAGCTTTTTTAAGTTCTCCACACTCAAACGGCTTGATAAGCCGGTATATTCCTCACTTTCGAGGTCGTCAATCAATTTAAGATCATACAGAAACAGGTCGGTGTAAACAGAAATTTTTTCCAGGATCGGCCAGGGCGCACAACCGGAAGTATCCACAACTGTATGGATTCCTTCCTTGCAAAAGGCCTGAAGAGACTCTTCAAGAAAATCGGGCTGCATCAGGGGTTCTCCACCGGAAAAAGTTACCCCGCCCCCTGAACTGTCAAAAATAAAACGATCCTTGAGCGCTTCCCTTACCAGTTCTGATACCGTATATTCTCTACCCACCGCTTCCAGGGCTTCTGCAGGACAAACCACAGTGCATTTCAGGCAGCGGGTGCAGAGGTCACGGTCTATAACCGGCCCGACTTTACCGCTTCTGACCGCCCCTTCCGGGCAGGCTTCCTGGCAGGAACCGCAGCCCAGGCAGCGGTCGGGTTGCCTCATGAGATCAGGTTCCCGGTTGATGCTCTCCGGATTCTGGCACCACCAGCAGCTCAAGGGGCAGCCTTTTAAAAAGATCGTCGTTCTTATTCCCGGTCCGTCATGCAGTGAATATCGTTGAATATTGAAAATGAGGCCTTTGGTCATTTATCATCCCTGTTTTTTTTGCCCTTATGCCCTGCAAATATTAACTTATTATCCCATCTTTGTGCTTGTATTATATCATAATAGGCCTCTGCTTTATTAAGCCTGTGCCAATCGTTTCAACTATGACGAAATATTTAAAGCTGAAGCAGACTTAAACTGATTTCGTATTTTAGGGGTGCTTGTTCAGGCGCTTATAAATTTCTTTGGCCGTTGTGGTTAAAGATAATCCGCCCCGGCCGGTGCAGCGCAGTTCAGGGGGGAGCATTTTGCCGCAGCTGTCCATGGCCTTTATTGTTTCATCCAGGGGGATGACCCTGTCAAAACCGGCCAGGGCCATGTTGGCGCAGCCGACCGCATTAAGACCGGCCATGATATTTTTCCCCAGGCAGGGCACCTCGACTCTTTCCGCTACCGGGTCGCAAACCATACCCATGATATTCTGCAGGGCCATGGCCGCCGCATCAAGGCTTTCCCTTACCGAACCACCCATCATCTGAACCAGGCCCGCTGCCGCCATTCCGGAAGCTGAACCGCATTCGGCCTGGCAGCCGTTTTCTTCGGCAGCAAAAGTGCTGTTTCTCGCGATCAGGATTCCGATCAAACCGGCAGCAAGCACTGCTTTAATTAAATGATCCTGGTCCATCTTCATATCTGCGGCCAAAGCAGTGAGCGTGCCCGGCAAAGTGCCGCATGAGCCTGCCGTTGGCGCTGCTACAATAACTCCGAAGGCGCTCTTTGATTCCATTACTGCGCTGATATTGGCAATAATATCGGCAGTTAACCGCCCCCCGATCAATTTGCTCCTCTGTGCTTGAATCTTATAAGCCTGGGGGCCCAGGATGCGATTGCTGTAATCAGTCCCGGCAAGCCCTTTCCGGATCGATTCATCCATAATCCGGACCAGGTCGCGGGCCATATTATAGGTTTCAGCTGCCGGTATTCTCCCGCGGGCGCTTTCATAACGAAGGGCCAGTTCCCAGCTTTGCAGATTTTCCTTTTCGGCAAGGCTAATTATTTCCTCGACCCTTTCAAAAGGAACCCGGCAGTTTTTGCTGGAAAGAATTGGTAAAACCGGCTCTATTGTGATTATTGAGCGCAGTTTGGGGTGCTCAGCTAAGCCTTTCAACTGTTCCTCGACCTTGAAACCGGTTTTAAGGTTAATCAGCCCTTTATTTTTTGTCGTCGCTGTAGCCAGGTAATCATAACCGGGAATTAATTTTGTAATTTTTTGCCCTAATTCCTCTAAAGCGGCAGAATCGTCTTCATGGAAAAAAAACAGGGTTTCGTGGAAATCACCACAAATTGAAACAGCTAAATTATTGATTCGCTGGATTTCAATCATGCCTCCGCCGGTTGACAGGCAAATAAACTCCATTTCTTCCCCTTTGCCGGCAGCAGCGTTGATCCGGTACGTATTGGGATGGTTGTTCGGAAAAGATGTAATATTGAAAGAAATGTCCAGGTTGTTGTTCCGGGCAATCTCCAGGGCCTTAATCAACTCCGGATTGCTTAAATCCATACCCAGGAGACCTCCGGCCAGGCCGATATCAGCGCCCTGCTCATGGTAAGTAGAAGCCAGCGATCCTCCCGGGTCAAAATCAACCCGGCAGTAGCGGCAGGGCCCGGACAGGCACTGCCTGATCAAAGCTCCGATTCGAACCGAAGCGGCGGTATGTGAACTCGAGGAACCACGCATTACAGGCCCGATGACGTCATTGAAAATACTTGGCGGTTGCTTATCCATCTTAACTTCACCCGGATTTTATAATATTTTAATCGCTGCCTTCGCCCTTAATCACGGCCAGTGGCAACAACCTGGCCACCTTACTGCTTAAACCTATTTCCACGAAAGTGTCGATAACCATTTCAATATCTTTATAGGCCTGGGGAGCTTCATCCAGGTAGGCTTTATAACTTCGCCCGGAAACCAGGACTTCAGAAAGCCTTCCTTTCAATTCTTCGACCGATATCTGTTTTTTTGCCGCTCTCCTGGAAAGGACCCTGCCGGCGCCGTGGTTAACTGAATTATAGATCATGTTAATCCCCGGTTCGGCCCGGATTACGTATGAAGCGGTGCCCATGCTGCCGGGGATCAGTACGGGATGACCGGTGGACAGGTACTGCCGGGGGTTGTCGGGATGTCCGGGCGGAAGGGCCCTGGTAGCTCCTTTGCGGTGAATGAGCATCTCTTTGCCGTTAATTGCTTCAAAGCGGGCTGTATTGTGGGCGACATCATAGACCAGGCCCAGGTCAAACTGGCTATCAGGCCCACCAATGACACTGCTGAAGGCTTTTCGCACATCATCTGTAATCCACTGCCGGTTACAAAAAGCAAAGTTTATGGCGCAGGCCATCGCAGCCAAATATCTACGCCCTGTATCTGAATTGATAGGAACCGAAGCAAGGCCGGCAGAAGGTAGATCTATATTATGCGTGGCGGCCTCTTTTTTCATTTGTGAGGTGTAATCCGTGCAGATCTGGTGCCCAAAACCGCGGCTGCCGGTATGGATCAAAATGGTCAGCAGGCCCTCGCGAAGGCCGCAAATGTCGGCCGCGGGGCGATCAAAGACGGTTTCCACATAACCAAGCTCAATAAAATGATTGCCTCCCCCGATAGTCGAAAGCTGAAGACCGCGCTTTCGGGCCTCTTTGCTAACAGCAGCCAGGTCGGCGCCGGAAATACGTCCGCCGTCTTCAATAGCGCTCAGATCATCAGGCCTGCCATAACCCTGATTTATTAGAAATGGGACGCCCTCATGAATAAGCTCTTCAAAATTTTTGCTGATAAAAGCTTCGTGTTTGCTTTTTTTCCCAACTCCGCTGGGAACTCTTTTCTCGATGGCTTTGATTAATGCTCTTAAGGTGCTTTTATCGAGGTTTTCCGGATCGATATTGGTGCGCAGCAGCCTGACCCCGCAGTTAATATCCATTCCAACCGCCCCGGCCGAGACCAATCCCCGCTCGGGATCCATGGCCATCACGCCGCCAATAGGAAGGCCAAAACCGCTATGGATATCGGGCATTCCAATAACCGGATCGAGAACCCCTTCCAATGAAGCGGCATCCATTAACTGCTGCAGTGATTGATCTTCAGCAAAGGAGTGGTAAAGCGGGCGATTCAGATAAACTAAAACATCGGCCTTCATTTTACCCCGGCGCGGAATTCGGTAACAGTTTTTACCAGCCGGTTCCATGATAGACAATGGACCACTCCTTTCTTTAATTGAGCCTGAAAAAGCCGGAGTCTAAATTTTGAGCGGCATTTTTTTTAGTATTTCCTTTAGTTCAGGTAAAATCTTTTCATTGGTGAGCGGAAAATGGATCGGAGTAACTGATATATAACCGTCCCTGACTGCTTTTGTATCAGCATTTTCATTTTCATAGTCATCGTCAATCAATTCTCCGGCCAGCCAGTAATATACTCTCCCCCTGGGATCAATTCTTTTTTCAAAAGCGTTACGGTAACGCCTGTTGCCAAGGATTGTGGCGCGGACTCCCCTGATATTTTCAATATCAGTAGGGATGTTAATATTGAACAGGCTTGAGGGGGGCAGGTTTGCCTCTAAAAGAAGCGGGAACAGGTGGCAGATGAATTGACCGGCAAAATCGAAACTTTTTTCTTCCCCGTTGCCTGTTAGAGATACGGCAATTGAAGGGATGCCCATGATCAGCCCTTCCATGGCAGCCGATACAGTCCCGGAGTAGAGCACGTCCGTCCCCAGGTTGCTGCCCCGGTTTATGCCGGAAATGACCAGGTCCGGTTTTTCCTCCAGGATTGCCTCAACCGCCAATTTTACGCAGTCCGATGGAGTGCCGTTAACGCACCATCCGGTAAGTTCAGGATTATGAAGGTAGCTGACCTGGTCTACCAGGAGAGGACGATGCATGGTGATGGCATGGCCGGTAGCGCTGCGCTCCCGATCGGGGGCCACTATGGAAAGCTTGTAGCCGCGGTCTTTTTCATACAGGCACTGGCTGAGGCGTTGAATACCCTCGGCATAAATACCGTCATCATTGGTAATTAAAATATGGGTCTTTTTCATGGCTTTATCAATCAGTGGTTGCCCCTTTCTCTAAAACGATAGCCCGGCCCGTTTCCCGGCCGGTAATTTTAAGGTATAGTCTATAAATCTTTCTAACTCTATTTTATACCTTTGTGAAGAGTTTATAAAGTTTTTCCCGGTTGGGGCTATATACAACGCCTTTTTCGGTAATAATAGCTTTAATCAAACCGGCCGGGGTTACATCAAAAGCGGGATTGTAAACATTAATGCCTTCAGGCGCAAGATGATGGTTCTTAAGATGAGTTACTTCTTCCCATTTTCGCTCTTCAATTATAATGTCATGTCCGGAAAGCAGGGCAGGATCAATAGTGGAAAGCGGGGCGGCTACATAAAAAGGAATGTTATGATAAGCGGCCATAACGGCCAGGGAATAGGTGCCGATTTTATTGGCGGTATCGCCATTACCGGCAATACGGTCGGCACCCACTATAATTAAGTCAATTCTTCCCTGCTTCATCAGGTAACCGGCACAATTATCGGTAATGAGAGTTGCCGGGATCTGTTCATGGATCATTTCAAAAGCTGTCAGTCGGGCCCCCTGGAGCAGGGGTCTGGTTTCATCAACAAAAACATGAACCTCTTTGCCTTCCGCAGCCGCGGCCCTGACAATCCCCAGGGCAGTGCCGTAGCCGCCGGTAGCCAACGCCCCGGCATTGCAGTGGGTTAAGACTGAGGCCCGGCCGGGAACCAGTACTGAGCCGTTTATACCAATTTTCCGGTTATTTTCAAGATCTTCTTTTAATATTTTTTCGGCTTCACTGACCAGTCCGTCGGCAATCTGCTGCGGCGATAACTCATCATTTATAGAGAGCCAGCGGTTAATCCTTTTCAAGGCCCAGAAAAGGTTAACAGCGGTAGGCCGTGATTGCAGAAGTTTTTCCGAAGCTTCCTCCAGGTAAGAACGCATTAGGATTGATTCATCCCTTTTTGCCAAAGCTTCCCGGGCGGCTACCGCCATCCCAAAAGCGGCGGCGATTCCGATTGCCGGAGCGCCCCGCACCGCCATATCACAAATCGCATCGACGACCTCGCGGTAACTGCTGCAGGTCAGGTATTCTATGTGGTGGGGTAAAAGTCTTTGATCGAGAATATAGAGACGGTTGTTTTTCCAGTAAAGGGTCGGTAGCTCATCAGGTTCTTTCATTTCTAACTGGTTTGCTCCTTGGGATATTTATTTCCGGCTTCTCTGCAGCGGCAGGAAGTTCCGGTTTTTAATCTGGCTATCGAGGCGGCAATCAACCGTTCCAGTTCCGGTTTATCTTTATCCATGGCAGCAAGAACTTCATCCTGGGTTAGCGGTTCGGAGCTCACTCCGGCAGCGTAATTGGTCGGCAAAGCAATGGTAGCATAACATAGGCCCGCTTCCCTGGCCAGGGTTGCTTCCGGAATATTGGTCATACCAACAACATCTACACCCCAGCTTTTGAACATCTTAATTTCTGCCGGAGTCTCAAAGCGGGGCCCTTCGGTACAGATGTAACACCCTCCATCAATCATGGTTTGGCCTAAATCCCGGCCCGCCCTCAAAATAACAGACCTGATTTCAGGGCAATATGGTTCCGAAAAATCAGTATGAACCACGAAACCTTCTTCACCTTCATAAAATGTAAGAGGGCGCTGTTTTGTAAAATCAATAAATTGGTCGATAATGACACGGCTTTCCGGGGTTAATTCCCGGCGAAGGGACCCCACTGCGGCCGTGGCAATAACTGCATCTACTTTAAGTTTTTTTAAGGCCGCTATGTTGGCCCGGTAATTGATGAGGTGAGGAGGAACGGTATGTCCGCCTCCGTGACGGGCCATAAAAAAAACAGTGCGATCCCGGTATGTTCCCTGTTTTATAGCTACCGGACCAAACCTGGTTTCAACCTTGATTTTTTTATCATCTTCAAGAAAGGACTGTTCGTAAACTCCCGACCCCCCAATTATTGCTATCCTCATAGCTGTCATCACTTTGCCTCCCCTTTTCCAGGACTTTACTGAGAAACGCACTTCTATGTAAAATTGTTCGAGTAACAACGAAAAATTCCTGCCCCAGATCTGTTGACGGGCCTTATAAAATAAGCTATACTATATACTGCTTGTGAGAATGTAATTGTTCAGCCGACGTAGCTCAATGGAAGAGCAGCTGATTTGTAATCAGCAGGTTGGGGGTTCGAATCCCTTCGTCGGCTCCATGAAGAGCTGTGGAGAGGTACCCAAGTTGGCCAAAGGGGGCAGACTGTAAATCTGCTGGCGTTCGCCTTCACTGGTTCAAATCCAGTCCTCTCCACCAAAAAGGGCCATTAGCTCAGTTGGTAGAGCACCTGACTTTTAATCAGGGTGTCCCAGGTTCGAATCCTGGATGGCTCACCACCTAAAACATTGTAAGCGGCGGGGGTTTAAGGCTCCCGCCGCTTACATTATAGAAGCCGGTAACAAAATTTATGATTTTAAATTGCTCCATTTGATGGGGTTTGATATGATATGGTTAATTATTGATCAGACTGCGAATAACCTCCCCGGGGACATCATCTTAAACTCGTCCTAAACGGCCGGAGTGATGATTTTTTAAAGGAGGATTACTGTGAACTCCAGGTTATTAATTAAAAACGCAACCCTGGTAACCATGGATGAAAACCGCGGCGTTATCGATTCGGGAGATCTTCTCATTGAAAATAATATCATTAAAGCAATATCACCCGGAACAGGTGAGGTGCCCGGGGATACAGAAATTATATCCGGGAAAGATAGGGTTGTTATACCCGGTTTGATCAACCTCCACAATCATGCCGCAATGACCCTGTTCAGGAGTTATGCCGATGATTATCCCCTCATGGAGTGGCTGACTAAAAAAATATTCCCGGCCGAAGCTAAGCTGACAGAAGAAGATGTTTACTGGGGGACCGCGCTAGCCCTGCTGGAGATGATCCGGGGAGGGACAACAACTTTCGTGGATATGTACTATTTTATGGAGCAAACTGCCCGGGCCTGCCAGGAAAGCGGTATCCGGGCCCTGCTGTCACAGGTCTTTATTGGCTCAGAAAACAGCCACAAGGGCTTTAACAGCCTGGAAGATGCCATTAAGTTTATTGAGAACTGGCAGGGAGAAGACAACGGGCGTATCCAGCCTATCCTGGGCCCCCATGCTCTTTATACCTGCCCGCCCGACTTTTTAAAAAGAGTTTTAAAAGAAACCGAACATTTGGGTACACTAATTCATATTCATCTTTCCGAATCCAGATATGAAGTTGAAGAAACCTTAAAGCAATATAATAAAACACCGGTTGCCCTGATGGACGAAATGGGCATGTTTGAAAGGCATGTCCTGGCGGGCCACTGTGTCCATCTGAATGATCAAGATATTGATATATTAAGCTCGCGAAGAGTCGGTATTTCCCACAACCCCTGCAGCAATCTGAAACTGGGCAATGGAATTGCTCCCTTAAAACAGCTTCTCGATAAAAATGCCTGTGTCGGCCTTGGAACTGACGGGGCTGCCAGCAACAACAACCTGGATATGTTTGAAGAAATTAAGCTTTCCAGCCTTCTTCAGAAGGGGACCCAGGAAGATCCCACCATTATCCCGGCTTATACAGCCTTTTCCCTCGCCACCAGGGGAGGAGCCCGGGCTCTAAACATGGAAGGCAAGCTGGGAGTTATAAAAGAAGGAGCCAGGGCCGATTTGGCCATAATCAATTTCCGCCAGCCCCATCTACAGCCCCATAATGACCCGATCGCCAACCTGGTCTATTCAGCATCAGCCAGCGATGTTGAAACAGTTATCGTCGAAGGTAAAATCCTTTATCACCGGGGTGAATTTATGACCCTGGACGAAGAAAAGATTTACCATGAAGCTGGAATATGCGCCGGCAGATTGCGTCAGTAAAGGGCGATTCCTTTTGTTGCCTGCAGCTTACTAATGATGAGTAAAAATTAAGTTATATTTCATACCGCATAAATTATTATCGGAGGTTTAAAATCGGGTCAGGGCCCAAAAAAAAATACCAGGCCGGAGTGATGCCCCGGCCTGGTTGTTTTTTTGCCTCTACTGGCGAGTATTAAATCAAGTATAACGCTTAGTAACGGTAATGATCCGGCTTATAGGGCCCTTCCGGTTGTTTGCCAATATATGCAGCCTGCTCATCGTTCATCACTGTAAGGCGGGCCCCTATCTTTTCAAGGTGCAGGCGAGCTACTTCCTCATCGAGTTCCTTGGGAAGCCGAAAGACAGAGCATTCGCGATCATGCTGAGCCAGGTTAATCTGGGCCATAACCTGGTTAGTGAAACTGTTGGACATGACAAAACTGGGATGACCGGTAGCACAACCTAAATTTACAAGCCGGCCCTCAGCCAGCAAAATTATACTGTGCCCATCGGGGAAAATAAACTGGTCTACCTGGGGCTTGATATTGACCTTTTTAATACCCGGGTAATTTTCAAGCTCATTAACCTGGATTTCATTATCAAAGTGGCCAATATTGCATACTATGGCCATGTCTTTCATTTTTTCCATGTGTTCGATCCTGATTACATCTCTATTCCCGGTTGCCGTTACATAAATATCAGCATGCGGGAGAGCATCTTCAATTGTTACCACTGAATACCCGGCCATGGCTGCCTGTAAGGCGCAGATTGGATCAACTTCTGAAACCAGGACCCTGGCTTTGAAAGCATCCAGGGCTTCTGCTGAACCTTTTCCCACATCGCCAAAACCGGCAACAAAAGCGGTTTTACCGGCAATCATTACATCTGTCGCCCTTTTGATTCCATCAACCAGGCTTTCGCGACATCCGTAAATGTTGTCGAATTTGCCTTTTGTTACCGAATCATTGACATTGATTGCCGGACATAAGAGTGTCTTATTTCTTTCCATCTGGTAAAGGCGGTTAACTCCGGTAGTGGTTTCCTCGCTTACCCCTCTGATCTCGGGGACAATGGAATGCCAGTATTTTGGATTTTCAGCCTGTATATCTTTTAACAATTTATTTACAATTTTTAGTTCATTATTTGAAGTCGGCTCATCCAGGATGGCCGGATTATCCTCCGCCTCATAGCCGCGGTGAATTAACAGGGTAGCATCTCCGCCATCATCGACAATCTGGTGAGGCCCTTTATCAGCCGCAAAAGAAAGAGCCTGTTGAGTACACCACCAGTACTCTTCAAGGGTTTCACCTTTCCAGGCAAATACCGGTACCCCTCTGGGATCCTCTTCCGTCCCTCCTTTTTCAGGTGGACCGACCACAACGGCTGCTGCGGCATGATCCTGGGTGGAAAAAATATTACAGCTTGCCCAGCGGACAGCGGCTCCAAGCTCTACGAGGGTTTCTATTAAAACCGCAGTTTGGATAGTCATATGCAGGCTTCCGGTAACCCGCAGATTGCTAAGCGGTTTGTCCTGGGCGTATTTTTCCCGGGTGGCAATTAAACCGGGCATTTCTTTCTCCGCCATCTCAATTTCTTTTCTTCCCCAAGAAGCCAGTTTCATATCGGCTACCTTGTAATCCATTTTCGTTTTTTCGCTCATTTGTTACACTTGTCCCTCCTGTTTAAATATATTTTTCTTATCGCCACTTATTTTCAGCAATGGCTTTGCGAATTTCCTTACTGTTTTTTTCATCAAATTGGGCTCCGGTTTGCCTTACGATTTGAGCGGCAACAAAAGAAGCCAGTTTGCCGGCATCAGCATAAGAATAACCTTTGATCAGTCCGTACAGAAATCCTGCGGCGTAATTGTCCCCGGCACCGGTACTGTCGACTGCATCAACCTTATAAGCATCTATAGAGAAGCATCCCCCGTCGGAGCAGCTTATACAGGAACCATCAGCGCAATTCTTGACCGCGGCGATAACGTTGTTTTGGGCCAATTCTTTTGAAGCTTTTTCCGGATCGTCATACCCAAGCATCAGCTTAGCTTCTTCGCGGTTGGCCAGCAGAACATCAACGCTGTCTTTGATCAGGCGGGTGAAATCATCATAATGCCTTTCCACCACGAACGGATCGGCCAGATCGAATGCCACCCTGGTCCCCGCTTTTCGGGCTGTTTTAATTGCCTCGCGTAAAGCTTTCTTTTGATTCTCGGTGTCCCACATATATCCGGTAAAGTACAAATAATTGGCTTCGCTTATTATTTTATGATTAACGTTCCCGGGGCCAAATTCCCGGCAGGCGCCCAACCTGGTGCTCATAGTCCTTTCATAATCAGGCGTAACCAGGACTATACAGCTGCCGGTGTCGACTGCACTGGTCGATAGATCTGATTGAACCTTTTTTTCTTCAAGACGTTCTTTATAAATACCACCCAGTTCATCTTTACCCACCATTCCGGCCAGGGCGGTTTCAACTCCCAGGGCGGCCAGGGTGATCATGGTATTCGGGGCTGACCCGCCGCAGGCATACTTTTTTTCTCGATCATTGATGTATTTTAAAATATCATTGCCCCGTTCGGTGTCAATCAGGGTCATGGTCCCCTTTTCCAACTTGAGAGCCTCAATATCCTGATCCTTTACGTGCGCCAGGACATCTATCAAGGGGTTGCCGATGCCGTAAACTTCAACATTTTTATTTTTCATAGCCTGTCAGGTAAACTCCTTTACGATATCACTTATCATAAACCAAGCAGAACCGTTCTAAAATTCTCTGAGATTTCAGCGTAATAAAGCATTAAAAAGCGGTTCAGGCTGCTTAATAATGCCATGCCCAAAATGGGATTTCAGAACTGTCCAGAAATAATCAAGCTGCACTCTGAGGACGAAAAGTGATCCTGCTTTAAGGTAATACTTAATTTCAGAATTAGGATCTTGTAAATGGCATAAAAAAGGCTCGTTTACAAGAGCCTTTGAATTGCAATAAAGTGCGTCGTACTTAGTTTTATAGCTTGAGATATCCAGAAAACCTCTTTCTTTTTACATCCTTTAAAATTTGATGAATTACTATTTTTAAGATTATTAAAAACCTAAGCCGTTAAAATATATGCCTATAAAATGGAAAAGTCTACTTAAAAAGTATAACATTTTCTACATGCATAGTCAAACTGACTTCCAGTTATTTCAAGTATGGTCGGGATCTATCCCTGAAAAATTATCCAAATATAATAAATAATCTTCCGGGCTGTCAATATCCAAAAGCACTGCAGGGGTTTTGACCTTAACATAATTAACCTCTTCTTTTTTTATCATTCTAAATACAGCCCGCCCGCCCTGATCACCGGTCATTCTCATCACTACAGGCCAGATCCGTCTGTCAAAAAGGGCCGGGTTGCCCCGGTGCCCCCTGTAAACAGGGCAGGTTACAAGGGCAAGGTTATCCATATAAGCCCGGCAGATTAAGTTGTAAATCCGGGCAGGTAAGTGGGGTTGATCGGCCAGGGCAAAGATAGCGCCCTGTGAATCCAGGTCAACAGCCTCCAGGCCGGCTTTGAGGGAGGTAGACATTCCCTCTTTAAAATATGGGTTTTCAACATATTTAATATTGAGGCCTTTATTTCTCTTAGACTCGAAAGGCCGGATTGAATCAGCTTTTCCAGGCGAAGTTACAATAACCAGGTCCCTGATGCCGGAAGCTAATACTTTACTTACGGTATGCTCGAGAAGGTTTTTATTTCCCGCTGCCAGTTTGAGCTTATCTCTCCCCATCCGTAAAGATGCTCCGGCGGCAAGAACAATACAGGAAACCAGGACCGGAGACCGCGGGGTTTTTAAATTTAAAGTAATCTTGACCGGGTGGCTATCCCGACCTTCGGTAACCAGCAGCCTCTCAGGCCGGCTTTTTAGGGCCGTATTTTTAATTAAACCGGCCACACGCAGGGCGGACGGACCGGGCGAAGCAATCAAATCTCCTTTATTGATAACAAAAAATACAGAAGCCCGGGGCGCCTGGGCCAGGCCAATTTCAAGCATGTATTGATATGCCCCGGCAAATACGGTTTCATTTACTTCTCCTCCCTCCCTTGTTCCAGTATTTTTTAAAAAAAGTTCAAGACGGTGGGTATTGGCAAAAGATATTTTTTTTCCAAGAGCGTCACCGCCCAGGACAGCGATAATGTAATCGGAAGATGCCGGAAGAACGGGTTCATGGGAAGCATATCCTTTCAAAGATTTTCTTTTTGCGCCGTCTGCTTCAACAAGGACCGATACCTGCAGCTTATCGCGCAAAAATTCAACCCAGGAAGGCTTTATGCCTTCAATTTTACCGTCGGAGAGGATGCTATTGCCAAGAACGGCCAGTTTATTTGTCCCGAAGTGCTTTTGAAGCGATCCGGCGGCCCGGTCTAAATCAGGTTCGCAAAATAATGGCAGCTCAGGCGGCCGGTACATTTTAGTAGTAGTAGTCAGCAGCGCTTTTTCATTCCTGGCCGCTATTTCAGAGGCCAGTTTTTGAAGAATCGTAGTTTTCCCGCCCGCTCCGTAAGCAGAAACAACCGCCGGCCCGCTGAGCCCTAAAGCCCGATAAAAAGTGAAATGCTCCATCCTGAATTTGCCATCCCTTCCGGACCCCGGCCAAAAACCGGGTTATTCACAGCAAACAGGCGCTCTTATTCTAATTATAATAGATATCATTTGATTTGTAATTGTCGGCTGCAGGTTAATAAGCGCCTAATTGTTACCGCAGAGAGGAAGTTTTAAATACAAATTTATCTCCAGGGCCCTTTTCTTTTTGCCGGCGGCGCAGTATAATAAAGAAGGCAAACATAAGTTCGGTAACAGGTGGTCGTTTAACCATGCGGTCCAAAGTTATTTTTCTGGCCGATATGGAATCATTTTACGCCAGTGTGGAAATGAGCCAGAACCCTGCTTTGCGCGGCAAGCCGGTAGCTGTTTGCGGCGATCCGGCCCTGCGTCATGGAATAATCCTTGCCGCCAGCCGTGAAGCGAAGGATTTTGGCATCAAAACCGGCCAACCGGCCTGGGAAGCCAGGCGTATGTGCCCCTGGGTGGTTTTTGTTCATCCCCACATGCAAACCTACATTGACTATTCCCTGCGCATAACCCGGATTTTTGAGCAGTTCACCGACCGGGTCCTCCCCTATTCCATCGATGAACAATTTCTCGATCTTACCGGCTCTGAAAAAATCCTGGGCTCCCCGGAAAAAATCGCCGCGGCCTTAAACAGCCGGGTATGGGAAGAAACCGGTATCCGCTGCCGCATCGGCATGGGTGAAAACCTGCTCCAGGCCAAAATGGCCTGCGACTGTTTCGCCAAAAAAAGCAGGGAGGCTTTTTTTGAACTAAACAGCGCCAACTATGCCTGTTATACCTGGAACCTGCCGATCAGTGCCCTTTTTGGGGTTGGACACCGCATGGAAAAAAATTTTCAGCGGATCGGTGTGCGCACTATCGGTCACCTGGCCGGGCTGCCCCGGGCCATGCTGCGCCGCCGCTGGGGCATTAACGGCGAAGTCCTGTGGCTTAACGCGCACGGCATTGATTATTCTACGGTTGAAGCGGACATGGTTAACGAGCAAAAAGGAGTTGGCCATACGGCAACCCTGCCCCGGGATTACCGCAAGCAGGCAGAAATTGAGTTAGTTTTGCTGGAAATGACCGAAGAAGTATGTTTTAGGACCCGCCGGCAAGGTAAAATAGGTTCTACAGTCCACCTTTATTGCAAAGGCGCCGATTTCGATTATCCCACCGGTTTTTCGCGGCAAAAAAAGCTGCCGGAACCGGCGGCCACGACAGCGGAGATCTATCCGACTGTCCTGCACTTGTTCCATAAACACTGGGACAGAAAACCGGTCCGGGCAGTCGGCATAAGCCTGAGCGGCCTAACCGCGTACCGCCAGCTCCGCCTCCCCTTTTCCGGGCTCTATGACCGGCAAGAAACCCTGGCCGGAGTGGTTGACCTGGTCCGGGAGCGTTTCGGCAAAACCAGCATTTTCAGGGCCAATTCGCTTTCACCGGGGGCCCAGTTTTTCCAGCGGTCCGGTAAAATTGGGGGCCATGACTCATGAGCAAAAAGATTAATCAGCAGTTTGCCTGCAGTAAAATGATGCTTCCTGAACACCGTGGGGGGCTGCAGCAATATAACAACCAGAAACATCAGGATGAAGAAAACAGCCGCCCCCACTTTGACGAACAGCATTGGGAGCGGCTGCAGCAGCTATTTGAAGAGGCCCTGTCCGGTCACCGGTCCTTGATAGTAACCGTTTTTACTAAAAGCGGCCGGAAAACCTTTACCGGTACCCCCTTGCGCGGCGATCCTGCTGCCGGCAAAATTACCTTCAGCTCGGGATCTGCCTCTCCTCGGGTAGTCAGGATAGTTGATATTGTGGATCTCGAACCGGCAAATCCCCGTTAATTTTTTGGCGGGCTTGAAAGACCAGGCCTTCAACCATTTCATCACGGTTGGCATTTTCCTTGCCGTCGTAATAAACTGTAACGACCGGGAGACCCAGTCTATCCTGCAGGAGCCCCTGCTGGGCCTCGACCACCGAACTGGGCATGCAGGTAAAGGGAGCAACAAAGATCGCACCCCCAACCCTCTCTCTGCTGCTGAAAGCAGCAGTCCGCCCGATCGTCATCGGCGGTTCGCCACCGTAATGCCGGGAAACATGTTTGACGGCATGTTCCATGATCTCCCAGGGCGCAGGTTCGTGGAGATCTTCAAGCAGTGGCCCGGCAGCATTTTCCAACGCAACCTCATCGCGGTGTGCGATGTCGATTAAGAGTTTATAGATTTTTTGCTTGAGGTAGTCGGCCGGCCTTCTTTTCAACCTGAAGGCCTGCCGGGTTTCATGGTAATCGATATAAAGAGTATAGGTAAAGATTTCTGTTACCGGGGCCAGGCAAACCTCACCGCCGGCTTCCTCTATTTTTGTTATAACTTCCTGGTTACAGCGGTTGTCCATACGCACGTAAAACTCTCCGCCTAAAAGGATCCTTGGTTTAACCAGGCTGTTATCAACCGGGATCCGGCTAAATTCCTCTCCCGCCTCTCGAATCAGGTCTTCCAGCGGCTTTCTATAACTGCCGCTGAACAAGCTGACTAACGGCGCCCGGTAATTTTCCAGCAGTGAAAACATTTTTTTGCTGTAATTATCAAAAAGACGTCTGCTGGATCCGGGTTCCAGCTCATAGGGCCTCACCCTGTGCAACAGTTTGTAAAGGATGTCCATAACCGTCAAAGCGTTGAAGAGGCCGATTATCGAAGAATAACCGCAGCGCTTAACCACATCGGCCAGCCGGACCGCACACACTTTTCTCTCTCCGAAGCCGGCCCTGTTTAGAGCCAGGTTCTGAACCGGGGCATAAAGACCATAACGGCAGGGCCCGCAGGCCCAGCCCTGGAAGAAAACCTCGCCGTTTTTAGGTTTGTTTGAATGCAGGTGGTGCAGATAATCCTGCAGGTTCTGAATAAAAGGCAGGCATTCTTCACCGTTGACATAGCGCTGGGCCAGAGAGAGATCTCCCGGCCTGCCCCTGGGTATAACTTCGGCTTCAATTCCACAATTCCTGAAAAAGGAGGCAAATATATCGGAATGCTTAGTCATATCGGGAATCAGGATCTTGTTCCAGTCATCTTGATCAACAGTGCAAGTCTCCGAAGATGGGATAGTCGGGGCCCGGAATTCTTCCCTGGACAGGCAGGTATTCCGGAAGGCTTCCAGCCTGGTAATCATGCCCGCCGGAGCGGTATGCTCGTCCAGAGTCAAACGGAGGTAATCGGTCATCCCCTTTAAAAAGTGCCTGAGCATCGCGTTTGGCCCACACTTGAAAGGATCTAAAAAGATCATGTTTACCTGGGGAAGGCCTGTTTCTTTTGTCTTCTGGTTCATGAAATTAATCAGGATTACCGCTGACAGTATTCTTTGCAGCTGAGCCGGGTAAAGGTTGTGGATCTGTTTCACCTGATTTTTTAAGTAAACCTTAAATTCTTCCCGGTAAGGATCAAGGTATGGTGAGTTTATTTTGCCTTCGTACCAGGCTTGAAGATAGGCGACCAAATATTCGTGCGGAACAGCCATCAAACCGCTTTCACGGGCGAAGCGCATCGATTTCTTGGAAATAAGTTCATCATAAAGGGTGTAGCTGCGGCTTAAAAATACTGCCGCCGCCCGATCGGAATTAGCTTTCAGATCTTCAAACATTTCTTCGGCTGCGAAAGAGAGATTATTTCTAAAACCCTCCAGGGCGCCGTAAGCAGCACGGACTGCCTCATCCAGGAGGTTATCGCTGTAACCCGCCCCAAGGATTTTCCTGGCTGCCGGTTCTAACTGTTCTTTAATGCACTCAAAGCCGTCTTTATAGTTGAGCTGGGCGTAAAGCACCTTTTCCGGCTCATATTCAATCGAGTTTACAACCGTACCCCGCAGAGTTTGCAGCAGGGGACAAACAAAGTTACGGGGCCAACCTGCAGCCCAGGGCAGGTCTTCTGTGTTTACCACCTCAGGCAGAAAAACATAATCCAGGTCTTTTTCCTTTAAATCCTGATAATGCCCGATAATTACTTTCATCGGGTAGCACATCTCAGAATCCAGATTTATTTTACCCTTCTGAAGCGTTTCAGCTGTGCTTTCATCGGATAGGACTACAGAACAGCCCAGCTTGCGAAAAAATGACGCCCAGAAGGGATAATAATCAAAGTAGAGGCCGCAGCGGGCGATACCCACCCGCGGACCGTCAGGATCTGTATCTTCAATCGCTTCGTGAAACAGCTCGTTTCTTTTAGCGGCATAGTCGGGTAAATCTTCGCCGTCTTTCTTTTTATCGATGCCGGAATAGCGTCCACAGCGATCGCCATAAACAAATTTCTTTCCGTCTGAAAAACTGATTATGTTCAATACACAGTTATGCTCATGTTTGCACTCTGCCTTACATGGTTTCTTATCACTGGAAAACTGGCTGAATCCAGAGAGGCTGCTAAATGAATAGCGGCTTTTATAACCCCGCAGTTGGAACTGTCTGGCCATCAGGGCGCTGCCCAGAGCTCCGGTCAATTCCGGTTCGGGAGGCACATAAACGGTTTTTTCACAAATATAGGCCAGGGCCGCAGCCAGGGCATGGTTCTTGGCGGTGGCTCCTGCGAAAACAACCCTGCCGTCCAGGGGCCTTTTATCCACGGTTTTACTGAGATAATTTTGGGCAGAAGAATAGGCCAGGCTGGCCAATTGCTCATTAAGGGGCAAGCCCCTGGCAGAAGCTGAGGCCAGAATTGACTGGGAAATCAGGGTGCAGATGTCGCCGAGATCAACACCGTATTCAGCAGCAAAAGACTGATCGGAGAATTCATCCTTGATACTGACGCCGAGCAGTTCGGCCAGGTTTTCCAGGAAGGTGCCGGTGCCGGCGGCACAAACCGGGTTCATATTATAATCATAGAGTATGCCGTTATGCAGTTGAATAAACTTGGAGTCTTCCCCACCAATTTCGATTATAGAAAGGGTGCTATCATCCTCAAACAAACTCTTGATCCCCTCGGCCTGACAGGTAATTTCGTCCACGGCATATTCCGCATTTAAGATTTTCTGGGATAAAAATCTTCCCGAGCCGGTAGTGCAGGCCACAATCGGAGCGTTCCCAATCAATGATCCATAACGCTCTTCAACTTGTTTCATCAATTCCAGCACCTGCAGGGCCGGGCGGCCGGTTGTCGGCAGGTAAACCCCGCCAATCTGGCGACCTTTTTGATCGAGGAGGACACATTTGGTTGAGACAGAGCCGCAGTCCACGCCTAAATAAACCTGGGAAAGGTCAAAATCTTTTGGGGTCGACTTGTTTTCGAGATAGCAGACCTGTTCAGGTTTTAATGGGGGAAGTGGATTTTCAGGTTCGTATTCAGTAGTTACCAGCTTGTTGTTAATAAGTTCATTAAAATCAAACTGCGTACCTTTTACGGCTGCTCCTACAGCGTTAATGTATTCATGATCTTCAGGAATGAACAAAGTAATATTTTCAGTGCTCACATATTGATCGAGATATTTGATTACTGCTTTATTATTGGCTACACCACCGACGGTAACCAGTGTTCCTGGCCCCTGAAGACGGTTCTGAACCACACTGGTTACTATATTTTCAACCAGGGCTTTGCCCATTCCGGCTGATACAGCGCTTTGGGTAGCCCCTTCATTAATGGCATGGGTCATGTCGGACTTGGCAAAAACCGCGCAGCGGCCGGAGATAGGAACAGCCGAATCGGCCTGAACAGCAATTTCTGCCAGCTCTCGATCATTGTAACCCATCCTGGTTGCCTGCTGGTACCAAAACGAACCGCTACCAGCCGCGCATTGTCCGTTGCGGCTGAAATAACTGATCTGTTTATTTTTGTCCAGCTCCAGGTAGTGAACATTCTCGTGACCCAGGGACAAGACATAATCGGCTTCAATTTGCTGGTGGGCCAGGCCGGCCTGGAGAGCTTCAATTTCAAGCAAATGCCTGATATGAAAACCTTCAGCTACCAGTTTGCCGTTTTGCCCCATTACACCGACTTTTATCAACCGAGCCTGTTTGCCTTCGAGCAGGTGATCGATGCATTTCTGGGCCGCTTCAACCGGCCTTCCAGCAGTCGGAAATTTAACTTTATCTACTTGACCATTATCTAAAATAACACCCTTGGCTGAAAAAACACCAATATCCAGGCCAAGGTTGATTTCATGCTTTTGATCCTCACCCATTTTAACAACCTCTCATTGTAAAGCTAGTTATATCTTAGTTCAGGTTTCTAGATGATTAAGGCCATAATTGCCTTTTGGACATGCAGACGGTTTTCAGCCTGATCAAAAACAATCGAGTGGGGGCCGTCTATAACTTCATCGGTTATCTCTTCACCCCGGTGTGCGGGCAGGCAGTGCATGACCAGAACGTTATCTTTTGCCTTCTCAAGCAAGGCGCTGTTCACCTGGTAGCGTGAAAAACTCTCCACCCTCTTCTCTTCTTCGCCTTCCATACCCATACTGGTCCAGACATCCGTATATATTATATCCGCTTCCTGCACGGCCCGGTAAGGATCATCTTCAATAACAATTTTGCCACCGGTTTGGGAGGCATCAAGTCTGGCCAGTCTGGTAATTTCAGGGTCAGGTTCGAAACCGGAGGGTGAACAAATAGATATTTCCATACCCATTTTTGCCCCTCCAAACATCAGTGAATGGGCCATATTATTGCCATCGCCTAGATAGGCCACTTTGAGGCCTTTTAAGTCCTGCTTCTTTTCCTGGATTGTAAAAATATCGGAAAGAACCTGGCAGGGATGCAGTAAGTCGGTCAGCCCGTTAATGACCGGTTTTGAACTGTATTCGGCAAAATCCACTATATCCTGGTGGTTATAGGTGCGGATCATGATCCCGTCCAGGTATCGGCTCAGATTCCTGGCCGTATCGGCGATTGTTTCTCCGCGTTTAAGCTGCAGATCATTGGCACTTAAAAATAATGCATAACCGCCTAATTGCCACATGCCCACTTCGAAGGAAACCCTGGTCCTGGTAGAAGATTTTTGGAAAATCATACCCAGGCTTTTCCCCTTCAACGGATGATATAACTCTCCCAGCTTATTTTTCATCTTAAGGACATGAGATGTATACAGAATCTGGTCAATTTCTTCCCGGCTGAGCTCATGAATTGATATGATATCTTTACCGTTCATATCTTGTGCCATTTTCAAAAAAACCTCCTTAACTATTTGTCTCTCTCAACAGTACAGGCGATGCCCTGTCCCCCTCCGATACAAAGGGTTGCCAGACCTTTTTTCAGGTCCCTTTTTTGCATCTCGTGGATCAGGGTAATAAATATCCGGGCCCCACTGGCTCCAATAGGATGACCAAGGGCAATTGCTCCGCCGTTGACATTAACTTTCGCTGGATCAAAACCCATTTCTTTTATTACGCACAGCGCCTGGGAGGCAAAAGCTTCGTTGGCTTCGATTAAATCAATATCTTCAACTTTCCATCCGGCCCGGTCCAGAACCTTTTTGGTGGCGGGAATTGGTCCCGTCCCCATAATGGAGGGATCAACCCCTGCCGAAGCATAACTTCTTATACTGACCAGAGGTTTTAAACCAAGTTCTGAAGCTTTTTCCCGGCTGGTAACAATAACTGCGGCTGCGCTGTCATTAATACCTGATGCATTTCCCGCTGTTACCGTTCCATCCTCCTTAAAAGCAGGACGCAGCTTGGCCAGCGCCTCTAACGATGTTTTCCGGGGGTGCTCATCAATCTCGAATTTAACTGGATCTTTTTTCCTCTGTGGAATCAGAATCGGCACGATTTCATCTTTAAAGCGTCCGCTTTCTATGGCGGCATGAGCTTTTTCCTGGCTTTCCAGGGCGAATTGGTCCTGCATTTCTCTGCTGATACCGTACCGTTCAGCAATATTTTCTGCTGTAATGCCCATGTGATAATTGCCGATAGCGCACCAGAGGCCGTCTTTAATCATTAAATCAGTTACAGGGGTATTGCCCATCCGCGCTCCCCAGCGGGCATTTTCAATGGCATAAGAGGTGGCGCTCATATTTTCAGTTCCGCCGGCAATTATTATATCCGCTTCACCGGCAGAAACGGCGGAAGCGGCCATATTGATTGTTTTCAGGCCGGACCCGCAAACCTTGTTAATCGTCATGCAGGGCACTTCAACCGGTAAGCTCGCTTTCAATGCCGCCTGCCGGGCTACGTTCTGTCCCAGTCCGCCCTGCAGGACACAGCCCATCAATACTTCGTCCACGTCAGAAGCTTTAAGGCCGCTTCTAGCAAGGGCTTCTTTAATTACAACGCTGCCCAGATCAACTGCGCTGACACTTTTAAGCGATCCACCAAAAGTGCCTACAGCTGTTCTTACCGCGCTTACAACTACAGCTTCTCTCATCAAAATTCCTCCGTTAAGCGTATTCGATAATTTTATAATCCTTCCAAGCAGTGGATCATCAAAATTCCCTTTTTCTTCACCTATTTTTCTTCACTAAATTTATACATTCGCCAATTTGTTTATATTTTCCTTCAGATCCGGGCAAAAAATTGCCGGATCCTGATCGCCGCTGCTTCAATAAGAAGAATAATATTGCATTAGAGTTTATTCCAACAAAAAAGCGCCCATAACCTGCGGGCGCCTTATTTAACTGGTGCGAGCGAGAGGACTTGAACCTCCACGGGCGTTAAGCCCACTAGGTCCTGAACCTAGCGCGTCTGCCGTTCCGCCACGCTCGCCTGTTTTGCGTTGCTATGATATTATAACCATTCTTGAAGCTTTAATCAATAGGTTAAAGCAAAATATCCCAGTTTAAAGGGAGTTTATGCGGTCACCCGGGGCCAGGATCCGGAGGGCGGCGGGCAATATTTCAACTTTAAGAGAGGCGGCTGTTCCAAAATCTCCATCTTTGTGGTAAAGCATTGCCCGGGAGGGAACCAGGTTAAACTTATGGCCCTGCATTTTAATGACTGCCGTGCTTGAGAGGTGTCTGCCAACCGCTATCCTGGCTCCAACCTTAAAGAGATCCGAAACACTGCGTTTTCTGATCAGGCAGAGGTCAAAGTGGCCATCTTCAAGAGAAGCCTGGGGCGCGATACATACTTTCCAGCCGTAATAACGGCCGTTAGCTACCAGGGCAATTAGGGTCTGGTCATCTTCATAATAAAGCCCGTTGCATTCAACTCTGCAGTGGAAACGGTGAAAAGAAGCTGCCTGGTCGAGGATGGCAAAAGCATAAGCCAGGTATCCCTTTAAGCGATAATACTTGGAAGCTGCAGCCTCAACTACGGCAGCATCAAGGCCAATACCGACAATATTTAAGAATATCTCGCCATTAACCCTGCCAATATCAATTTGGCGCGGTTCCCAACGTTTAAGGCCAAGGAAAGCTTTTTGCCACTGCAGCGGCACCAAACAGGACCGGGCAAAGCCGTTGCCGGTGCCGGCAGGGATCAGGCCAAAAATATTATGACCCAGGTCGAGTCCGTTGACAACTTCCCTTAAAGTGCCGTCGCCGCCAACGGCTACTACCAGTTCAGCCCCTTCTAAAGAAGCACGGGCAGCCATTTCGGAACCATCACCCTTATGGCGGGTGAAATAGGACCGGTATGACTGCCCGCTTTGGTTTAACAGTTCTTCCAGCCTGGACCAGATCAGTCCGGCTTTCCCATCACCGGCAGCGGGGTTAACCACAAATGCGGTGTGGTAAGGTATTTTTTCATATACTGCCTTATTCAACATGTTGGCCTGGCGCTGCTAGGTTTTATTCTTTATCCTCTTCTTCTTGTTCCTTTAACTTTTTTGCGGACGCCATTGGATCCGGCAGCAGGTGCCTCAATTCGATCGGCAGGGGGAAAGCAATTAAGTTGCCCTGCTGGGTGGCGATTTCAGGAAGCGTCCTCAGAAGGCGGACATAGAAACTGCCATCCTGGGAACTGAGAGTTTTAGCTGCTTCGGCAATCCTGCCGGCTGCTTCCCTTTCGCCGTCAGCCTGGACAATAACAGCTCTTCTTTCCCTTTCGGCTGTGGCCTGACGCGAAATAGCTTTCTGCAGTGATTCAGGAATTACAACGTCCTTGATTTCCACTGCCGTGACCTTGATCCCCCAGGGATCGGTGGCCTCATCAAGAATACCCTGGATCTTGGCGTTAAGTTTGTCCCTTTCAGAAAGCAGCTCATCGAGTTCTGCTTGCCCGGCCACGCTTCGCAGCGTGGTCTGGGCCAGCTGGGCCGTAGCCATCCTGAAATCTTCGACATTATTGACCGCCCGGTTCGGTTCGACCACACGGTAATATACAACAGCATTAACACTGGTTGTAACGTTATCGCGGGTGATCACTTCCTGGCTGGGGACGTCCAGCGTAACAATCCGCAAAGATGTCCGGACTATTTTGTCTACGACAGGGATCACCAGGACGAATCCGGGCCCCTTTTCTCCGATCAGCCGTCCGAGCCTGAAAACAACCAGCCTCTCATATTCCTTGACAATCTTGATCGCTGAAGTGATAAAGAGAAAAAGAATGATCAGTATAGGGACAAATATCCCGATGTCACTTAATACTTCTATGAGCATTTTACATCCTCCTTTATTATGAAAAATCTAAAAACCGGTTTTTGTTGCTAAAAAATCTTCTGTCCAGTCCCAAGGCATAGCATGTTATTTAGCAGTTTCGTTTTGGGACTCAGTGTTCTGGACAGGACGGACCCACAACTTAAGGCTTTCGGCGCGAACTATTTCGACTTCGGTTCCTTTAGGAATCCTCTGGTTATCGCTGCTGTGCGCTCGCCAGAGTTCACCCCTGGCCCTGACCATCCCGTTGGGATTGATTTCTTCCACGACCACGCCCTTATCCGGGGGCATAAAATAAGTACTGCCGCTTTTATGTTTGCGGCGGCTGTGGATTACCCTTTGAGCCACAACAAGGACTATAATCAACAGACCGATCACGGTACCGACAACGGTAACCAGGAAAGTAGAGTACCAGTCCCTGGCCATCAGGGGTTCCGTTGGCAGCAGGATGGCACCGGCCAGAAGCGATGCCGCCCCCCCTATGCCCAGGATTCCAAACCCGGAGGTAAATATCTCGGCTGCTATCAAACCGGCCCCCAAAAGCATCATGATTATACCGGTTGTATTGGTGTCAAAAAGTCCGATGCCGTAAATACCCAAAATTAACAGGATCAGTCCGCTGACTTCCGGAACAATCGTACCCGGGGCACTTAAGCCAAAATAAATACCCAGAATTCCAAGCATTAAAATCAAGAAGGCAATCTGGGGATCGCTGACCCAGTTCTGCAGGCTTTCCCTCAGGTTCATTTCCGTTTCCTTGATTTCAGCGCCTCTGGTATTCAACTGATAGGTGATACCCTGTTTCTCAATCTCGGTGCCGTCCAGAGCTTCAAGCAGTGCCGGCACGCTGCCAACCAAATATTCGATCATTCCTTCTTCCAGCGCTTCCCTGGAGCTAAGAGTCAGGTTTTCAGTAACGAACTGTTCGGCCAGATCTTCCGGACGCCCCTGTTCCCGGGCCATGCTGCGCATGTGCGAGGCATAAAACTGGACTGTTTTTTCATCTGTTGCTTCTGTTCCTTCCGGAGATATTGCTACCGGCATGGCAGCGCCGACTGTTGTTCCGGGAGCCATAGCTGCAATATCTGAAGATACCAATATGAAGGCACCTGCAGAACCGGCAATTGCCCCTGAGGGAGCGACCAGGACTGCTACTGGAAGGTCAGCATTTAAAATCAATTCATTTATTTTTAAGGTTGCATCAACCAGGCCGCCCGGAGTATTCATGACAAGCACAAACAGCTGAGCATTATCATCTTCTGCATTTTCGACCTGTCTCTCTAAAAAGCTTTGCAGGCCGGCCGTAACTGCTCCGTCAAACTCAAGAACATAAACAGGGCCATCTCCTGTTTCTGCAGCCGCAGTACCCGATGTAACAAACAGCCCACCGGCCAGGCTAAGCAGTATTAGAACTGTTATAATTAATTTATGTATTTTATATAGTTTATTTTTCACTTTATCTCCTCTATCCTTAACTTTTTATTAGTAACCTCTTTAAATATAATTATAATATAATTAGTTCAGAATTGAAAGCTTTGTTTGCCTGGATTTGACTGCATGGTTATCTTAAAATATAATATAACCAATCTAGTTATTTATAAAAGAGGAACCGGCCCATGATCACAAAAAAAGCTGAATATGCCATCATTATCTTAGCCGAGCTGGCGTCGCATCCACCAGGTTCAATGGTTACAAGCAAGGAAATAGCCCGCAATCGTGCCATCCCTGCCAACCTGGTAGTCCAACTGCTTGCGGCTTTAAAAGAAGCGGGCTGGACCAGCGGAACCAGGGGTCCTTCCGGAGGGATCAAACTCATAATTGATCCCGCCGAAGTTAACCTGCGGCAGGTCATAGAAACAATCGACGGACCGATCGGAATTACCCGCTGCTTATTCAGCAACACCCCCTGCCAGAATAAAACTCACTGTTCCTTAAGAGGGGTATGGGCCAAAGCTCAACAAAACATGCTCTCTGTCCTGGAAGAGGTAACCATAAAAGACCTGGCTGAAAAAGGAGCCAAAGACTGCTGAAAACCCATTTTATTGCTTGATGCTTCCATCAACCCCAACTACGGTCTCTTTTAGCGGTATATCTACCCCCGCTTCCTGCAAAGCTGAACGGACCAGGCGCGATAAACCAAAACAGCAGCCGACTTCCATATTAACCAGTTGTATACTTCTCAGATCGTTTTTTTTGAAAATCTCGACCAGTTTATGATGATAGAGCTCAACGTCATCCAGTTTGGGGCAGCCAATGATCAGGGCCCGGCCGGCCAGAAAGCGCCGGTGGAAATCGGCAAAAGCAAATGGAACACAGTCGGCGGCAATGAGCAAATCCTGGTTTTTTAGGAAACGCGCTTCCGGGGAAACCAGGTGCAGCTGGACAGGCCAGTGGCTTAACTCTGCTTCCGGGGCGGCGCCTCCGCCTTCAATATTTAATTTTTCAGGCTCTGCAGGGCTGTTTATAGACCTTACTTCCCTGCTTCCGCAACTGACCGTGCCTTCTAGATGAGCCTCTTCTTTCCGATTCTGGCTTAGTTTTTCCAGGTGTTCGTCCACTGCTTTTTCATCAAAAGGATCGGCTTCACGTTCGATCAGCTCAATCGCTCCCTGGGGACATTCTCCAAGACAGTTACCGAGTCCGTCGCAGTAAATGTCTTTGACCAGTTTTGCCTTCCCGTCAATGATCTGCAGGGCCCCCTCCTCACATGAAGGGATGCACAAACCGCAGCCATCACATTTGCTTTCATCAATGGAAATAATTTTCCTTACCAATTTACCCATTTTCTTAATCACCCTCCCCTTAATACGGAGTAAAATTTATTGATTCGCCTGGACAAAATTTTTGCCCTGCTTGCTCAAGATTTCAGCCACAATTTTTTCTTTTTTGTCTTCCGCCTTATCCCCTAAATTTTTTAGATTGTTATTTTCTAATAAATTATTTTCCTTTATATTTTCAATTATTCTTTTTGTATCTCTTACCGCCTCACCCGGCAGATCATGATCTTCGGCAAGTTTTTCGATGAATGCATCAATATCCTCGAGCTGTTGAAGTTTATCCAGGGCCAAAATAACCGCGGCTGCCACTACAGGCAGCATGTCTGTATTTTCACGACGGCACTTGTTCTCGGCGCGGTTGATAATATCTTTCATTACCCGGACATTTGTCGGTTCTCTGCTTTCCAAACGTTCAAATTCATCTTCAAGGATGGCCTTGAAAGATTTTTTTTGAATCCCTTTGGCACCCGGACCCAGGCACATTTCAGCATGCGCACACCATTGTGCGCATCCCATGTCAAAACGTGGATTGGCGACCCTGGTTTTACAGTTACGGCAGCGCAATCGAATGTCTGTCTTAAAAAACTCGATTGCTTCCCCGCAACCGGGGCATTTTTCTTCATGGACATCCTCAGCAGTCCAGTAACGCATATCCTGGCCGGGGCATTTTGTCGAAAACATTTTGATTCACCACCCGATATATATAACTAACTAAGTTATATATATTATAACTTATAAACCAGGTCAATGCAAGAGCAAGCGGCCGAAAAATTTCAACCGCTTGCCTCTATGATCTTAATACCCTAATAGAGTTTTCTTGGCGAGATTTTACTGGTAGATCCAGCTTTCATGGGCCTGTCTGTATAAGCAAATTTCAGTATTGGAAAAGAAAAGGTTGATCTCCCGCTCAGCGCTGGCAGGAGAATCGGAAGCATGCACTATATTTTTACCGGTAAAAACAGCAAGATCGCCGCGCATCGTTCCGGGAGCTGCTTTCCCGGGGTCAGTTGCGCCTACCAGGGCCCGGGTTATCTCGATGGCACCCTCGCCCTCCCAGATCATAGCTACAACCGGTGCCGAAATTATAAATTCGATCAAATCGTTATAAAAAGGTTTGCCTTCGTGTTCTCCGTAATGGCGGCTGGCCAAGTCCCGGGAGACCTGCATCATTTTGAGAGCAAGAAGCTGCAGGCCCTTCTTTTCCATCCTGCTGATCACATTGCCGATCAGGCCTCGCTGGACGCCATCCGGCTTAATCATTAAAAATGTTCTTTCCCTGGTTTGCATTGAAATCCTCCGTCTCCTGTAAACTTTAACTAGTAAATTGATATCAGGTTATCATCATCTATAACCCTGGTTTCCTGGTTTAGGTGTTTGCGCATATCCTTTGGCACGGCAAACATAGCCCGGGCCGTTTCTCCGTCAAAGTACTGCAGATTCAGCTTCCTTTCTTCCACCAGGCGGTCGAATGTTTCGGCAGCGGGCAATGCGGTTTCAAATGGCGCAGAAAGAATAAAGCCCCACTCAGTATTGTAGGATGGTACGAAGGCGCGGTAGGGCATCGCAAAAGGCATCACTTTATTGAGCGTATTATTAATGGCGCTGTGCGATTCTATGAAAGGCAGGCAGGTGTCGCCAGCCTGCAAGGCAAACAAACCGTTTACAGAAAGGCGGTCTTTAATCAGTTTGAAGTACTGGGTGGTAAAGAGTTTTAAGGCCGGACCTTCCTCTACCGGTTCAGGGACATCGCTGATAATTACATCAAAAGTTGCTGTTTCTTGCTCCAGGTATGCCCTGGCATCCATATAATGGATGGTAACCCGCCGATCATCAAAGCTTCCCTGGTGCCAGCTCTTTAAGTATTCCCGGCAGTGTTCTACGACTTGCCGGTCCAGGTCTACCATGATTAAATGCTCGATAGTTTGGTATTTAAGCGCTTCACGCAGCGTAGCCCCCTCTCCGCCCCCGATGACCAGTACGCGCCGAGGCGCCGGATGCATCAGCATAGCTGGATGAACCAGCGCCTCGTGATAGATGTATTCATCGCTTTCCGCAGATTGAACTTTTCCGTCCAAAAAGAGGATCCGACCGAATATTTCGGTGTCGGCAATTTCAACCTGCTGGTATTCAGTTTGAAAACTTGTAATATAGTTTTCAATACCGTAGATATGAGCTGTGCCCGGGGAAGTATGGTCAATATACCATTTATGCTTTTCGGAAGGCACTTTAACTCCTCCTCGTTTGAATGCTCCTTACCCTGCACAAACTTACCGGCATCCTAAAAATTAGTCGCCGCCGGTTTGTATTCTACTTGAACATCAAAGATGCCGCGCTCGATTTCACGGGCCGACATATTCTGGGCTGAAAATTTTTCTTTCAAATAATTACACGACACCCATGGATCAACTGTTTGCCCGCAGGTAAAAACGTCAACTGCGGCATATCCAAACTCGGGCCAGGTATGAATAGCCAGGTGGGACTCGGATATGACTACTACACCGCTAAGACCCTGAGGGCTGAACTGATGGAAAATGGTTTCTTTAACTTCAGCTCCTGCCTCAAGGGCAGCCGCTACCATGGATTGCTTGATCTGTTCCAGATCACTTAATGTTTCCATGGGGCAGCCATAAAACTCAGCCAAAATATGACGGCCTAAAGCGCTCATCTCTTATACCTCCTTGTAACCATTTTTTTCAAATGAAAGCGTCAGGATACATTGTACCAAAATGTATGTAAAAGTCAATGAGCAGGAAAATATTCGAATAAATATCGACACTAAACCTCTATGGACTGGCGTTTAGATGCATCATGGGTTAGAAAATAGTTATAAT